>JACKQG010000502.1_pt1 | contig 57080 bp, 52 predicted proteins | sample 8237621 | NCBI WGS metagenome assembly JACKQG01 (sample SAMN15677084, study PRJNA649215) | marine metagenome | biome: marine; feature: Black Sea; material: saline water; isolation source: suspended particulate matter (SPM) from the Black Sea western gyre | collected 2013-06-09/2013-06-10 | depth... | reverse complement strand
TGTCATGAGGATGCTGCTCATAGACGTTTTCCAGCATCAAGCGTGAACCCTCTTCGCTGATCCGTTTGGCCAGCCAGGACCAGGTTTTCATGCTGTTTTCCAACCAGAGATCTTTCATGTGCCAGTACCTCTTATGGTCATATCCCGCATGACATACGACGGTCTTCGGCTTAAAAAAAGGTATCAGGCGGACCACCTGTTCAATACGCTTTTGCGTTAATCGCCTCACCTCAGGGTCAGGAGAGCCCGGAGAGAGGTCAATAAAGGGGGCATGAAGAGTAATTGTGAGACCGCAGTCGCAAAGACGTCTGGCGACAATGTTAACATCCGAAAGAGAACAATGGTCCAGGGCGTCGGCATCAAATCCTATCTCCGGGTTGAGCCGGTGGGTGATAAAGCGATCCAGATAAGACTGGCAAAGCATGGTGTAGGGGATGTTGACTTGAATCATGTTTGTGAGAGTGTTCATAATCAAAAGGCCTCGAGCTGCATTGACAAGAGAGGTTCATTCAGATATAAAGAGTGACCAAATTACCAATTTTTTTACGGGTGCCCTCTCATGAAAAAAGCCATCGTTTCGCCGCTGTGTTCAGCCCTGATAATTCCAGGTTTAGGGCAGATTATCAATCAGGACCTGAAAAAGGGAATTATTCTGCTCGGCATGGTTTTTCTCCTTTTCGTTGCCGGTACCATCAAGTTGATACGGTTGATCAACAGTCTCTTCAAATCAGGAACCATCGATCTTTCGGACTCTGAGACGATCATATCCAGGCTCAGGGCAGAAGACCCTACACTGTTCTGGTATATGGGGGCAGCTTTTGCCATCATCTGGTTTTATTCAGTTCTGGACGCTTACGTGGGAGGAAAAAAAATAGATCAGTCCGGGGAGGGGGATCTCTCATCATGAGGGCGTATTTGATTGACGAACTCCCTCCCTCAAAAATAAAGGAGATAAGCGGGTTCCTTAAGAAGAATGCCATCAGTTCCAGTCTGGACCAGATCTTCTGGGTCCGGATCCCCGATGATCTGCTGAATGAAACCCAGTGCCAGCACCGCATGTGCCAGCCCCATGTCTTCGCAGTTGAACTGGGTCTGGACTGGCTCAAGCTGGAACTGTTTGTTCGCAGCCTGAAGACCATGAGATGCGACTGCCCGGGCTATTGCACTCCCGTACAGAAAGATTACATATTCAACTTTGCCGATGAGATGATAGCGCAGTTGAACCTCTGTACTTAGGGCTCAAAAATAAGTTTTTGAGTGAGCCCGTCTCTCCGAAGACACCCACCCTGATCACAGCCCTTGTCTCTGCCGCGGACTTGTATCCCAGGGAAATATGGACCTGCTTATCATTGCTGACCTTGGCCAAAAATTGAGCATTTTTCAGAGGTCTCGAAGCCTGAACGGTATTTGCTTAGGCCTCAACTCCCATGCCATAGCGACCTTAGGGCTCACTTAGATACAGGTTATTTAGATCCGTGTCAATGCTGCTGATGTTCTGATTTAAAATTGACTTAAAAACCTATATCTGATATATTAATAAATTATCCCAATTTCTGGAGGCACACTGAATGGACTATAAGCAAACACTTAATCTGCCGAACACCGCATTTCCCATGAAGGCCAACTTGGTCAGAAGGGAACCAGAGATACTTGAGAAGTGGGAAGAAATCGATCTTTACAAACTCATCCGGCAATCTTCTGCAGGCCGGAAACGGTACATGCTACACGATGGCCCTCCCTATGCGAACGGCAATATTCACATGGGAACGGCCTTTAATAAAGTGTTGAAGGATATCATTGTCAAATCGAAGCAGATGGCCGGTTTTGACGCACCGTATGTGCCTGGGTGGGACTGTCACGGCCTTCCGATTGAGCACAGGGTGGATGGGGAATTGGGTGCCAGGAAGATGGAGATGTCCCAGGCGGAAATACGGGGAGTCTGCCGGCGGTACGCCGAGAAATATATCGATATCCAGCGCAATGAATTCAAGCGCCTTGGTGTTTTGGGTGAATGGGAGAATCCGTATCTGACCATGGATTACCCTTATGAGGCGACGATCGTAAGGGAGTTTGGCAAATTCGCATTAAGCGGGAGCCTTGTGAGGAGCAAGAAGCCTATATACTGGTGTATCTCCTGCAAGACCGCCCTCGCTGAGGCAGAGGTTGAATACGACGAACATACCTCGCCCTCCGTATTTGTTAAGTTTCCCATGATATCAAAACTGGATCAATTAGACCCGCTTTTGAAGGGGAAACAGGTCTCCATGGTGATCTGGACAACAACCCCCTGGACCCTCCCTGCCAATCTGGCCATTGCACTCCATCCGGGTCTGGCGTACGTGGCTGTCCAAACAGGAAAAGACGAAGTGATGATTTTAGCGGAAGGGCTCCTCGACATCTGCATGAACACCTTCGGCATTGAAACATATGAGGTTATCCATCTGTTTAAGGCTGCTGATCTGGAAAACCTCGAGGCAAGGCACCCTTTATATCACAGGCCATCCGTGATTGTCTTAGCGCCCTATGTGACATTAGAGGCAGGGACCGGTTGCGTTCATACGGCGCCCGGACATGGTCGGGAAGACTATGAAACAGGGCTTAAATATCGGTTGGAGCCATATTCGCCTGTCGATGACTCGGGCTGCTTTACCCCTGAGGTTGAATATTTTGCCGGCATGGAGGTGTTTGAGGCGAACCGCGCCGTGAATGATAAGCTCAGAGAGGCCGGCGCGCTTCTCAAAGAGCAGGAGATAACCCACGAGTACCCCCACTGCTGGAGATGTAAAAAGCCTGTTATCTTTCGATCCACGGAACAGTGGTTCATCTCGATGGAGAAGACTAACTTAAGAAAAAATGCGCTGGATGCCATCCGGAAGGTTTCCTGGATTCCCTCATGGGGCGAGGATCGTATCTTCAAGATGATTGCCAACCGCCCCGACTGGTGCGTTTCCCGCCAGAGGACATGGGGCGTGCCGATCACCGTGTTTTTCTGCGGGGCGTGTGGCGAACCGGTCATATCACAGGAGATTATTGATCATGTGGCCGGTATGATTGAAAAGTCGGGGGCTGATATATGGTTTACCAAATCAGAAAAGGAGCTCCTTCCCCCTGGGACATGCTGTCCCAATTGTGGAGAAGACCAGTTCAGGAAAGAGACCGATATTCTTGACGTCTGGTTCGATTCCGGTGTCAGTTACGCTGCTGTAATGGAGAAGAGGAAATACCTCGACAGCCCGGCAGACCTCTATCTTGAGGGGAGTGATCAGCACAGAGGGTGGTTTCACAGCTCACTCCTCTGCTCAGTCGGGACCCGCAACGAGGCCCCATACCGGGGTGTTCTGACCCACGGCTTTGTTGTGGATGGCACTGGCAAGGCCATGCATAAATCAGCCGGGAATGTTATCTCGCCTGAGGAACTGATCAAGAGCTATGGCGCCGAAATCCTGAGGCTGTGGGTAGCTGGAGAAGACTACAGAGATAATATCCGTCTTTCAAAAGAGATCCTTCAACGGCTGACAGAAGCTTATCGCCGGATCCGGAATACCTGTCGTTACCTGTTAGGTAATTTGAGCGACTTTGACCGGGAGACCGACTGGGTCCCTTATCAGCAGATGGAGGAACTGGACCGCTGGGCCCTCAACCGGCTCCAGGAATTGAACGAACGAATCCTAAGGGCGTATGAAGGCTTTAATTTTCACCTTGTCTATCACAATCTACACAACTTCTGCGTGCTGGACCTGTCATCATTTTATCTGGACATTATAAAAGATCGGCTTTACACGTCACCCAAAAAATCTGCGATCAGGCGTTCTGCACAGTCCGCAATGAGTGAAATACTTGACGTCCTGGTCAGACTGATGGCGCCAATCCTTTCTTTTACGGCCGATGAGATCTGGCAGCATATGAACGGAAAGAATCGGCCCTTGAGTGTTCATGCCGACCTTTTCTACCCGATAAAAGTGGAATATAAGGATGCTGAACTGGCCGGACGCTGGGAAGAGATCATATCTGTTCGAAAAGAAGTTACAAAGGTCCTGGAAATTGCAAGGAAAGAAAAGACGATCGGGCATTCCTTAGATGCCTCTGTACAATTGGGTGTTTCTGACAAATTATATACCAAATTAATAAGTTATGCTGATCAGCTAAGGTCATTGTTTATTGTTTCATCAGTTGACTTAATGGAAATAGATCTGATGGACGGTGGCTATGAGAGTGAAACGGTCCCTGGATTAAAGGTGGCGGTCTCTGCTTCATCAGACCCCAAGTGTGAGCGCTGCTGGATCCACGATCCTTCGGTAAGACATGACGACAACCATCCAACTATCTGTAAGCGATGCCAAGACGTCTTAGGCGAAATTATGCACTGATCATCTGGCCCGCACTCCTTGTTATCGTCCTCGACCAGTTGTCAAAACTGTTCGTGATACAGGGGCTGAGGATTCATGAATCAGTTCGTGTGATTGATGGCTTCTTTAACCTGGTCCATGTGAGAAACCGGGGGATGGCCTTCGGGCTTATGAACAGGCCCCATGCTGACTTCGCTTTCTGGTTCCTCGTTGTCGCGAGCCTTACTGCCATTGGCCTGCTGTTGTTCTGGTTCTTCAGGCTCAAGGATGGCGATAGTACCATCACGTTAGGCCTTTCACTCATCTTAGGTGGGGCTGTTGGTAATCTAATAGACCGGCTGAGGTTTCGAGAGGTGGTTGACTTTCTCGATGTTTTCATAGGCCCCTATCACTGGCCCGCTTTTAATATTGCTGACGCTGCAATAACCACGGGTACGTTTTTGGTGGCAATCAGCCTGATTTTCAAGCGTTAATCCAAATTCCTAAATTCACAATTCAGGTCATATGTATCCAGATCTCTTTTCCATAGGCCCTTTTACCCTTCACACATACGGCCTTTTTGTGGCTATTGGGTTCTGCGTTGGACTCATGATTACGATAAAACTCGGCAAGTCCGAGGGGATAAAGGCTCAGGAGGTGATGGACCTGGGTTTCCTGATCATCTTAGCCGCAATCGCCGGATCGAGGATTATGTATATCCTCATGAACATCCCTTACTATGTTGAACGGCCGATGGATATCTTCAAGATATGGCAGGGGGGGCTTGTTTTTTCAGGTGGGGTAATTTGTGTGGTTCTGACGGTCATGTGGTATGCCAAACGGCATGACCTCTCATTCTGGAAGTTGGCTGACCTGTGGGCCCCCGCAATGGCCATAGGTCAGGGCATTGGAAGGATCGGTTGCTTTATGGCCGGATGTTGCTACGGCAGGCCTACCGGGTCCAAATGGAGCATCGTGTTTACAGACCCCCACGCCTTAGCGCCCTTGAACATTCCCCTGCATCCGACACAGATCTATTCTGCTGCATACGCGCTTATTATATTCATTATTCTGATCTTGCTATATTCAAGAAAAAAGTTCGAGGGACAGGTCTTCCTCTGGCTCCTGGTCCTGCACAGCACGGCCCGTCTCTTCGTGGAGCGTTTCAGGGGGGATGACCGGGGGATCTTATTGGGAAGCGATATGAGTATCACCCAGGCGGTTACGCTCCTGATCCTGATCGGCTCCATCGTCACATTGATCATCTTCAAACGGAGACAGGCCAGAAATTAGTGAAGCCGCTCACATAATCCCCATGGCTAACCTTGCGCCTTCTTGTTCCTGATGTGGACGACCGCATTCCTGACCCTTTCAATAACCCTGTCCTTACCCAGGACCTGCATTACCTCAAAGATCCCGGGGCTGGCGGTCTTTCCGGTCAGGGCAACTCTGAGCGGCTGGGCGAGTTTCTTGAGCTTAATCTCTTTTTCCTCCAAAAATTCGACAAATACCTTCTCGAGGTTTTCCTGAATGAACTCGGAGATTGCTGCAAGCCTCTCGCACAGCTCTTCAAAAAGCCCCGCAATATCCGGTTTCAGAAACTTGTTATCTGCCTTCTCCTCGTAGGAGATCTCTTCTTCGAAACAAAACGCTGCCCCCTCAGCCATCTCAATGAGGGTCTTGCTTCGGACTTTGAGAATGGACGCCACTTCTTCCACTTTACCCTCATCCAAATCTCTGAATCCCCGGTTTTCGAGGAAAGGGGGCAAGCGCTCAGCTAACATATCATCGGAAGAATCGCGGATATGCCAGGCGTTCAGATCCAAGAGCTTTTCCGCATTGAACACCCCTGCGGCTTTTCCCACATTGTCCAGTGAGAATTTTTCTACCAGTTCCTCCAACGAAAATTTTTCCTCGTCTCCGTAAGACCATCCGAGTCTGACCAGGGCATTTAGAAGGGCATGCGGGAGATAACCCATATCTCTGTAAGCCAAGACCGACATCGCGCCGTGCCGTTTGCTGAGCCTTGTCTTGTCCGGGCCGAGGATCATCGGGAGGTGGGCATATTTAGGGACCGGTTCTCCCAATGCCGCATAAATCAGTATCTGCCTTGGGGTGTTATTGACATGGTCATCGCCTCTGATGATATGTGTCATACCCAGGCTGATGTCATCGGCGACCACGGCAAGGTGATACGTGGGGCTGCCGTTTGATCTCCTGATGATGAGGTCGTCTAATTCCTCGTTGTCAAAGCGGATAACCCCTTTCACCAGGTCGGTAAATTGTGTTATCCCTGATAGCGGGGTCTTGAGCCTTACAACAGAACCTGGCGCCTGATCAAGGCACACGTTCCGGCACGTACCGTCGTATTTGGGTTTAAGCCCTTTAGCTCTCGCTTCTTGACGTTGCCGATCCAGGTCTTCCGGGGAACAATGGCAATGATAGGCCTGCCCATCGGTTAAAAGACGGTCAATGAATTCATTGTAAATATCGTATCTCCGGGACTGGAAATAGGGGCCTTCGTCCCAGTATAGCCCAAGCCATTCCATGGATTCCAGGATGGCCCTTGTGGCCTCTTCAGAAGACCTTTGTTCGTCCGTATCTTCAATCCGTAAGATAAACTTGCCTCCCTTCTGTCTTGAGAAAAGCCAGTTGAACAAGGCTGTCCTGGCACCGCCGATGTGAAGATAGCCAGTAGGGCTGGGGGGAAATCGGGTAACAACTTTTTCATTTGACATTGCCAGTAAAATAACCTCCGTTTTAGCTATGGTGTTTCATGAAAGTATTGAGAAATGACATTAAAGTCTACCATACCTCAGTCGATGGTTCAGACTTTTTTCAGAGCCATGATTCATCATTCGCGGGGTACTGCAACAGGTGAAGTGAGTGTTGAAGGAATCCGGTCAATCATCTGCGGAATACACCCAACTGTAGTGGATGGGAGTTACATGAGGGAAATCCAGTTTGGGGTGAAGGACTTCGCCGGTAAGCTTAAGCCAATTGTAGGCGGGCTTAACCTTTCTGAGCTTGCCATCTTTTGGCGGCTTTGAATGGGAAGTATGTGCATAGGCCGCCTCCAGGGTGCCCAAGTAGAAATCCTTCACAGGATAGAGATACCAGGACTTGAGAGAATCAGCGGTTAAGCTTTGGCTCTCGGCCAATGAAATGACCTGTTTGTCATTCAGTCTGATCAAAAAGAACTTTGATGCACCCCGCTCAGAATATCGATACATAATCCGCGACTCTGCACTTGAAACAAAGACAGTTGAAATGGAGTCCAATTGTCTCAAGAGCTGGGCAGCGATAAGACCTGCAGTGCGCCTTCCCCCTACGCTGTGGTGGCAACCGTGGTATTCGAAGAGCTTATTTTGAAGAATGCGTGCTTCTTTGTCCCCGTTTTCATATAAGTTGTGCTGGATGTATCTGAGCCATTTGGCTAAGTCCTGGGCTGCGTCAGCAATGGGCCAGTCAATCTTGACGTGAAAGTGGGTAAGGGAGTATCTGTTTTTCTTCCTGACGATAGGATCTTGCTGTATGAGCAGGCCATAATCGATATCCAGCAAATCCTGGATAAAATCAAGGAATCCCGGGCTATCAAAATAACGAAGATTTTGATGGAACCGCTTGTATAGAGGGAAGTTGGCCAGGTATTGAAGATTTTTCTTGAGTACGCTGTTTTCCGGGAAAAACCGGATGTAGTTTTTCAATTGACTGCTGACTACCCCTTCGCACATGATCACCAGAAAGGTGTTGAAAAACTCCGATTCCTTTTCCATTTTTTTTGATTTTGGTTTAAGCTCACTCTTTTCAACAAAACTATAGTCAACACCATTTTTTTGATAATTATCGTAGGAGTCTATGAGTGAGATCTTCATGAGTCGGCGTTCAACCGCGTCTCTCAGTATCTCGTAGATTGAGCGTCTCAGCTTTTCATAGTAACTTAGGTGTTCTCTATATTTCCACATAGGCAAATAGCCCTCTTAACAACTCAGCTATGAGACCCTTGAAAAATGCTCAAGGTGTTTTAGTCAAGGTCAAGTCCCCACCTCCTTAGGGCGGCTCCTCGGGGGACTCAGAGAGCAAAAAGGGAGGGCTTTCTATAAGGTCTCACCATCAAACGTTTGGTTTGGGATATTAACGGGGTAAAACCAGCATTGTATTTCATTTAAAATAGCAAAAATGGGCATAAGTGTCAATAAGAAATGGAAATTCTCAAGTGTCGTACTTATAATACGGCAATTTTCTACGAGCCCTTGTTCCCAGAAAACGCACAAATATATTGACAAAATAGCAGTTTTTTATATAGTCAACAATTTTGCTTTCAGATCTGTAGGATATTGACTTGTTCTTTTAAAGGTCACCGGCTAATGATCATCCGCCTAAAAGACATTTTGCACGGCCCCCGTCGTTTCGATTTTGTATATGAACCAGATTGGTGGAGGGGCGGGGATGCCGATGATCAGGTCCTGGGTCTCGCCAGCCCCCTGAAAGTACAGATGACCGTATCTCAGGAGGGCAACTATTATGCCGTAGAGGGTAGTTTGTCCGGGAGGCTTCGGGTGAGGTGTGACAGGTGTCTGAGTTCTTACTCCCATGTGTTGCAACCTGAATTCAGGCTTTTCTTGTCCTCTCACCATCCCGACCTGGTTCAAAGCGAAATTGAGTTGTTGGAAGAGGATATGTTGGTTGAGTTCATCACGGGCGAAGAGATTGAGCTGGGTGATATTGTGAGAGAACAAATCTATCTTTCATTCCCGATGAAGTTCCTGTGTCATGAAGAGTGCCGGGGATTATGCCTTGCCTGTGGGGCAAACCTGAACAGGGGGGAATGCGGATGTCGGGAGAAGAAAGGACATCCGGCTTTTCTGAAGCTGAAAGAATTGGAATTAAACAGGGTTAAATCTAACAATTCATCTATTACCCCACGACAAGGAATGGTGATGATTCAATTTCGGTCGGAGGGCGAAAAGGAGTTAACTTAAGATTATGGCTCTACCAAAAAAAAAGAAATCGAAGGCCAAACGGGACACGAGACGTGCCCACGATGCGGTCCAATTACCCAGAACTGCCACATGCCCGCAGTGCAACGAACCTGTTTTGCCTCACCATGTGTGCCCTGAATGCGGGACCTACAGGGGCAGAACCATAATAGAGACAGAAGAGGATTAGCATGAACGTTGCCGTGGACGCCATGGGAGGGGATCATGCTCCGGAAGTGGTGGTTCAGGGTGCCGTAGAAGCTGCTTCTGAGTTCGGCATTGATATTACCCTTGTTGGGCATGAGAAGATAGTAGCAAAGGCCCTTGGTGCTTATTCAAGGCAAGCTCACGTATCATTGCACCACTGCGATGAAGTGGTGGAGATGGAAGAATCTCCCCTGAAGGCTTTACGCAAAAAGAAGAACGCCTCTATCAAAGTGGCGTTCGACCTTGTGAAAAAAGGCCATGCGGATGCGGTAATCAGCGCTGGCAATTCGGGGGCTACGTTAGCCGCCGGTGTCTTGGTGTTAGGTCGAATGAATGGCATAGAAAGGCCGGCTATCGCAAGTATTGTTCCAACAGAGAGAAACCCTGTGGTCCTGATAGATGTAGGGGCAAATGTGGACTGCAGACCTGCTCAACTCCTTCAGTTCGGGGTCATGGCCCATGCCTTTGCCTGTTCCTGCCTCGGGATGACAAACCCCAAAGTAGGGCTGTTAAGTATTGGCGAGGAAGAAGGCAAAGGGAATGAACAGGTCCGGTTAGCGCGCGAGCTGTTTAAAAAGAGCACGCTAAACTTCATTGGAAATGTGGAAGGCCGTGACATTCTCATGGGTGAGGTTGATATCATTGTGTGCGATGGTTTTGTAGGAAACGTGGCGTTAAAACTGACCGAAGGGACCGTGGCGGCGATGGTAAGACTCATTGATCGAGAGCTGAAGTCCTCTTTTCTCGGTCGAACGGCGAAGTTATTGGGCCGCAAGCCTATTGAGAGGTTTAAGCGGAAACTGGATTACGAAGAACACGGCGGGGGGCTCCTGTTAGGTATCAACGGTGTCGGTGTTATCTGCCATGGAGGCTCCTCAGCCAAGGCTATTAAGAATGCCATAAACATGGCCGCTCAGTATGTGAATAATCAGGTTCTTCAAAAAATGAATCTCCAGTTGACAACCTCAAAAGTTTGTTAAATTCTTCTGTTAAGGGAAAAAATCATGAAAAATCTGGATACCAGGATAGTCGTAATCACGGGGGGCTCCAAAGGTATCGGGCGTTCGGTGGCCTATAAATTTGCAGAAGAGAAGGCGCGGATTATCCTTGCGCACAATGACGCAGACGATTCTGCCTCCCAAGAGACACTTGACAATTTGGCCCACAAGGGTGTAGAGGCAGACGCCCATAGAGTAGATGTTTCTTCGTTCGGGGCGGTAGACCTGTTGTTTAAGGAGATCTTTTCTAAATTTGAGAGGGTTGATGTTCTGATAAATAACGCGGGCATTACACGAGATACCCTGTTGATGCGAATGAATGAGGAGGACTGGGACAGTGTCCTGAATGTCAACTTGAAGGGTGTATTTAATTGTACCCGAGCGGTAGTGCGGTCCATGATAAAAGAGAGGCGCGGCCGGATCGTCAATATATCATCGGTAGTTGGGCAAATAGGAAACGCGGGACAGGCCAATTATTCTGCTTCCAAGGCAGGGATCATCGGTTTTACCAAGACTGCCGCTAAGGAGCTGGCCGGAAGAAGCATTACGGTCAATGGCGTGGCTCCAGGATTTATTGACACTGAAATGACGGCTGTCCTTTCAGAGAAAGTCAAGGAAAGTTTCTTACGGCAGATTCCTTCGGGGAGAATGGGAAAGCCAGAAGAGGTGGCCGAAGCTGTCTACTGGCTTTGCTCTGATGCCGCCAGTTATGTAACCGGCCAGATTATACATGTAAACGGTGGAATGTATATGTAAACACGGGATATTAGAGGACTATGCAGAAATCGTTTCAGCAGTGTTCATTCTCTGCTTTGACAATTCGGTGATTTTTTTGCAGAATTAATGAATTTCAATTAGGGAGGTAATGGTTTATGTCAGCTGTTGAGGATAAAATCAGGAAAATCATATGTGAGCAGTTAGATGTTCCGGAAGAAGACGTTGTCCCCGAGGCTTCATTTGTGGATGACTTAGGCGCTGATTCGCTGGATCAGGTGGAACTTATTATGGCGATGGAAGAGGAATTTGATGTCTCTATCCCGGATGAAGACGCCGAAAAGATAGCGACTGTTCAAGATGCGATAAACTATATCAAAATCGCGATTGGAGAATAACTTTTGATTCTGACCCCTTTAGGACATAGCTGAAATCGCAGGGTTTTAACTCTTCATCTTTACATCCTGATAAAGGCGGGTTTTCAACATTAACATTGAAGGAGCAATAATGACCAGAAGAGTTGTGGTTACAGGCTTAGGGATGGTTACTCCTTTGGGAACCGGAGTTGAGAAAAACTGGGAGGCAGCATGCTCTGGAAAATCAGGGATTGGACCTATCACAAAGTTTGACACCAAGGGGTTTCCAACTCGGATCGCCGGTGAGGTCAAGGATTTCAAATCTGAGGATTTCATGGATAAACAGCAGATCCGGCGTTTTGACATATTCATCCATTACGCTGTTGCTTCTGCAAGAATGGCCATGGAGGATTCAGGCCTCAAGATTCATGCAAAGAACGCCCACAGGGTCGGCTGTGTCACCGGGACCGGGTTGGGTGGGCTTGCCATGTTAGAGTATTACCATTCTGTCATTTTAGAAAAGGGGCCAAAGCGGATCAGCCCCTTTTTTATTCCCGGGATTATTGCCAACATGGCCCCGGGACAGATAGCCATAGAATTCGGCGCCAAGGGACCCAATCTTTCTATTGAGACAGCTTGTGCGGCCAGCTCCCACGCCTTAGGAGAGGCCTTCAGGTTAATACGGGATGGCATTGCAGACTCAATGATCACCGGGGGTGCCGAAGCAGTAATAACCCCGCTGGCCCTTGCCGGCTTCTGTTCCATGCGTGCGCTTTCCACAAGGAACGATGAACCAGACAAGGCATCCAGACCCTTTGATCTAAATCGGGATGGTTTTATTATGGGTGAGGGTGCCGGGATACTCGTCTTAGAGGAACTGGGGGGCGCGCTTGAAAGAGGTGCGAATATATATGGTGAAGTGGTAGGCTATGGATTAACGGGGGATGCCTACCATGTATCAGCTCCCGAACCTGAGGGTGAAGGGGCGATTCACTGCATGAAGGGCGCCCTTGATTTCGCCGGGCTCAAACCTGAAGATATAGACTACATCAATGCCCATGGCACGTCCACCAAGCTAAATGACCTGTCAGAGAACAAGGCGATAAAATCTGTGTTCGGTGATCATGCCTACAAACTTAGCATCAGCTCTACAAAGTCTGTTACCGGTCATCTCCTTGGCGGAGCCGGCGGTATTGAGTCGATTTTTACCATATTGACAATAAAGCACGGCATCATCCCACCCACAATGAATTATGAAACACCTGATCCAGAGTGCGATCTGGATTACGTTCCGAATGTTGCCAGAAAGGCAAAGGTCATTACAGCCATGTCAAATTCCTTCGGGTTCGGTGGCACCAACGCCAGCCTGATTTTCAAGGCGTACGAAACGAGTTAAGTAAGGAGAAATTGAGGAATTTCTGAATCCCTCAATTGAAAAATATGAAAATCATCATCGGTTCAGATCACGGAGGTTTTGATCTAAAAGAGGCTTGTAAGACCCATCTTGAGCGCAATCCTCGGTGGGACGTTACGGATGCGGGGGTATTCAACCTGGACCCGGCAGGATATCCGAAAGTAGCCCATCGAGTGGCTCAGGCAATCGCAAAAGGTGAATACAAACGTGGGATCCTGATTTGTGGGACCGGTCTCGGCATGGGGATAGTCGCCAATCGATACAAAGGGGTTCGCGCGGGCGTTTGCCATAACCTTTTCACAGCCCGGCTGAGTCGACAGCACAATAATGCCAACATCCTTGTTATGGGAGGACGGGTAATTGGCGTGGGAATTGCGCTTGAGATGGTAGATCTTTTTCTAAAGACGCGTTTTGATGGCGGCCGGCATGAGTTGAGGCTAAGTCAAATTGACTGAAAGAAATATTTTGAACGGACAGTGTCTCAGGGAATTGGACCCTGAGGTGTATGGAGCGATCTTAGCAGAGACGGAAAGAGAGAGGCGCAGCCTCGTGATGATCGCTTCCGAGAACTATGCCAGTCAAGCGGTGATAGAGGCCCAGGCCAATGTGATGACCAACAAATATGCCGAGGGCTATCCTGGAGCGCGCTATTACGGTGGTTGTGAGTTTGTTGATAAGGCTGAAAAATTAGCCATTGATCGGGTTAAGCGGTTGTTTGGCGCTGAATACGCAAACGTTCAGCCCCATTCCGGGTCCCAGGCCAACATGGCCGTTTACCTCGCTTTCTTAGGGCCCGGCGACACGATTATGGGGATGGATCTTTCCCATGGTGGTCATCTGACTCACGGGAGCCCTGCGAATTTTTCAGGAAAATTTTTCAACCCTGTTTTCTATGGGTTAGATCCAAACACCCAACTGATAGATTATGGACAGGTGCGTGCCCTGGCCAAGAAACACAGGCCCAAGATTATTGTTGCCGGCGCCAGCGCTTATCCGAGACGCATCGACTTTTCGATTTTTGCAGATATCGCCCATGAAAATGGGGCGTATCTGATGGCTGATATGGCACATATCGCAGGATTGGTGGCTGTGGGCCTGCACCCTTCTCCAATTGGGAATGCGGATTTCATCACCTCTACAACCCACAAAACTTTAAGAGGTCCAAGGGGTGGATTCATCCTGTCATCTGTAGCCCATGGCGAGAGGTTGGATAAAGGCGTCTTTCCTGGTATACAGGGGGGACCGCTCATGCATATTATTGCGGCCAAGGCGGTTGCGTTTGGAGAAGCGCTTCGCCGGGAGTTCGTTGAGTACCAGAAACAGGTCCTTGTCAACGCAAAAGCACTTGCTGATGAGATCATTGGCCACGGTTTCGATTTGGTTTCAGGAGGTACTGATAACCATTTGATCTTGATAGACTTAACCAGAAAAGGGATAACTGGCGCAGATGCACAACGTCTATTGGGAAATGCAGGTATTGTTGCAAATAAAAACAGTGTTCCGTTTGAAAAGAGGGGTCCAAAGATAACCAGCGGTCTGAGATTGGGCACCCCGGCCCTGACAACACGAGGAATGAAAGAGGCCGAAATGAAACAGATCGCACGACTGATCAGAGACGTCCTGGAAAATCCCGACCCCGATACGTTAAGGCGAACTGAGGGCGTTGTTTCCGACCTTTGCGACAGCTTTCCGATCTACCCTTAGAAATTAAAGGGTTTAGAGATTTTCCAAAATTATCCTTAACTTTAGATCATTTTAGACCTTTAAACTTTAGGCACTTAACTCCTATGCCCAGACCTTCTTGGGATGCGTATTTCATCTCCATAACCGAGATGGTAGCCAACAGATCCACCTGTTTGAGGCGCCACGTGGGCGCAGTCTTAGTCAAAGAGAAGAGGATTTTGGCTACAGGTTACAATGGAGCGCCCGCTGGGCTGAGCCATTGTGAAGAAGTCGGTTGCCTCCGGGAGGGGTCTTCTGTTCCCTCTGGCATGAGGCATGAACTCTGCCGGGGGCTGCACGCCGAACAGAACGCTATCATTCAGGGGGCTTTTTACGGTATCCCGATCGGGGGATCAACACTGTATTGCACGAACAAGCCCTGTGTCATATGCTCCAAAATGCTTATAAACGCCGGGATAGAAAACATTTTTTATAAAGAGGGATATGATGATCCTTTGGCTGATGAAATGTTAGCCGAAGCAGGTATCCACATTGTGAGGTTTGTCCTATGATTTGTCCGTACTGCACCAAGATTGACAACAAGGTGATCGATTCACGGTTAAGCAAGGATGCCAGGACTATCAGAAGAAGACGGGAGTGCCTTGGTTGCGGGAGAAGATTCACCACCTATGAAAAGCTGGAAGATATCCTCCCTATGGTGGTCAAAAAGGATGGAAGGCGAGAACCTTTCGATCGGGATAAGATCATGTCCGGAATTCGCAAAGCGTGTCAGAAGTTGCCGGTCGGGGTGGCCAAGATAGAAGAATTTGTGGATTCCCTTGAACTCTATTTCCAGGACTTGGGTAAAAAGGAGATAGACAGCTCAGAGGTAGGGGAAAAGGTCATCAGCAAACTGAAAGAATGGGATGAGGTGGCCTATGTCCGGTTTGCCTCAGTATACAGGCAGTTCAAGGATATCAACGAGTTCATGGCGGAACTGGAAGATATTCTTAAGGCGAAACAGGAGAAAAAAGATAAATAACCGCAGATAGCCTCAAAGATGCCCTGTAGAGTAAATTCATTTGAATGACATCGATGTCAAATTTATGAGATTGGCGTTACAGGATGCGCGTAAGGGACTGGGTCGAACGTCGCCTAATCCTGCAGTGGGAGCTGTAATTACTCGAAAGGGAAAGGTGATCGCGAAGGGGTATCATAGAAGGGCAGGGCTCCCTCACGCAGAGGTAGAGGCCTTGAATAGATTGGGAAACAGTTTTCCGGGTGATACCCTGTATGTGACGTTGGAACCCTGCAATCATGTGGGAAGGACGCCTCCCTGCACCCAGGCCATTTTGAAGAGCGGGATCAGAAGGGTGGTAGTGGGGATGAAAGATCCCAATCCGATGGTGGCAGGGATGGGTTGTGAGTTTCTAAGGGAACGCGGCGTTGAAGTCCTAACGGGTGTGCTGGAGAGCGAATGTCAGAAACTTAATGAGGATTTCTTGAAATTTGTCACATCGAAACGGCCATTTATAATTGCCAAGTCGGCATTGACAATGGATGGATGGATCGCCACATCGAGCGGTCAGTCAAAATGGGTCACAAACGATAAATCAAGGGAGTTTGTACACCGTTTAAGGGACCGGATAGATGCTGTGATGGTGGGGATTGGGACAATCCTTGCCGATGACCCCTCTTTGACCACCCGCCTCAAAAGGGGAAAGGGAAGAGATCCCCTCAGAATTGTCGTGGATACGCACATGAGGACCCCGATCAACGCAAAGGTCGTAAAACATAACTCATCCGCTGATACCCTGATTGTGACAAGTGAACGCGCGGCATTCGAAAATCAGCACAGGTTTCAGGCCAAAGGGGTTTCAACGCTCACGTGCCCTACCAGGGCCGGCAGGATAGATCTGGCCGCCCTGATGGCCAGGTTGGGGGAGATGTCGGTGATGAGCCTGTTGGTTGAAGGCGGTGCGTCCATCATCGGTACCCTGCTCAGGGAAAAACTTATTGATAAATTCTACATCTTCAAGGCGCCCAAGCTTCTTGGAGGCGATGATGGGATTCCGATGGCCACCGGTCCCGGTGCAAAGAGGATGGATGAATCCCTTATATTGAAAGAGATCAAAGTCAGGCGGTTTGGTGATGACATCCTCATAAGGGGGTATCCGGCCTATTAGGCGCAGATTCTTACACAATTTCAAAGTTTTCCTACCGCTACTTCATAGACCTCCCCTTACCCTGTTTGAATTTCCGGAGGGGAATACGGGTCGATTAATTCAACGATCTCTGTTACCGGGAGGGTAATAATTTCAAGGAATTTATTATACCGCGGATCAGATGGCTCCAGCAGATCCAGGACCCTTGAAAACGAATTTCGGACAAATATTTCCCGGCCCTCGCTCCTGCGCCTGACTCCGAAACGGATCTGTTTAACCTCCTCAGGAGTCAGCTTGTTGATCATGTTTTTTGTTGCAAGTATGCTCCCGAAGCGCGCGAGGTCGGATAACCGCCCGGTGTAATTGATGGAATCCCCAAGGGCGGTAAATTCTATATTTGAAGCCGACTGTACGGTTCCGAAAAACTCCTTTCCTTCATTGAGTCCGATGTTCAGGTAGAGGTCATTCGTCCACCCCTTTCTGACCTTCCATTCATTGCTCAATCTTCTTGTTTTTTCACTCATTTCCAAGGCACATTTAATGCCTTCCATAATGTAATTTGAGCCGGGCTTCTTTATAAAGTAGCATAACATCCCATCCCCTGCATGTTTGCCATGGATCCCCTGATATTTATCAAATGAACCGGCAATGGTTTTCCAGAGCGCGTTGATCAGTTCAAAATACTCCGCAGGGGGTAATTCGGCGCTGATTTTTACCGAATCCTGAAGATCCGCTACCAGTACACAGAGGGAAACAAGTGAAGGCATTCGCTGTTTCAGCAGATCATTGATGACCTTCTCTCTGCTGGATAAGAACTCAGGTATTTCGGGGGCGCCTTTTTCTTTCTCTGCATATACAAAGAAAACGCCTTCCCTGAAAAATACGGAATAGATATCATAGGCGGTCTTGGACCCGTCTCTCTTATCAAGGTTAATACAGGTTTTATTGATCCCTTTCTCCAAAAAAGAGGGGAGCTCATCGTACACTTCCTCCAGATACCTGACCTCCCGTCCGGAAATCCCCTGGTATAGCTTCGGAATGTCGATTCTCTTGAGCCTGGGCTTTGCAAATGCCATATGAAAAGCAATGAGTTCCCTCCAGTTATGCAAATGATCATGAAATTCCCAGCTAAAGAAAATTTTAAAGATATTTCTCGACTCCAGTTCTACAAGCGAGGTGATCTCCTTATTGAAGATCTCTTTTTCCGCCTGATTATTGATCCATTCAAGCTCAAAATTCCGATTAATCAAGAAGGATGAAAAATTGATACCGTCTATGGTCAGTTTTAGGCCCTTGCGCTCTGCTGCCCCTGGTTGTTCCAAGACGTTTCTCATCTTACCGTCTTCCTGCAGGGGATATATATTGTCTCTGCGTGTATGAGGAAAGGGTTGATCAAAATTGGACATCTCCTTCAAATCTTTTGTTATTTTCTCCATGGAATTTCCCTCCCTCTTTAGGCGTTTTACCAAATTGATTCGTTCGATAACTGCTTCGGGAAAATAGCCTATTTGCTTTGTCTTTTTGAAATCGCCCGGCGGTTTTTGGACAACCGGCTTTGGGACAATACCCATCCTGATATAGTTGTTCAGCGTAGCCCTTGAGATTGCAGTTTTTAAAAGCACCTCCTTGCTGGTTACCCAGTTGTTTTTAACTGTCTTAGACATTATAACATATTCAATTTGATAAGGTTAAGCTGTCCAACTACAGCTTTTGTCTTAATCTGTATATACAATATAAATTGCTTTGTCAAGATATTTTTATACTGTCTAATTGATTAATTGGCCCCGCCAGTTTAGTGAAACGCGTACTGGCCTCTCGAAGTGCAGGAAACGCGTTCCTTTTATTCTGACAATCTCGTGGGTTTGGTCGTAAATGTGGCTATATGAAATGGCGATGAAGGAATCGGTCAAACAGGGGGAAGGTTCCCAATAATTCTTTCCCAGAGTCGGGAGAGGAGCGGGCTGGCCTGCCGGGATGCATCAATCACATCCTCTATGGAGGTCTTTCCCATGCAATCAGGGAGATTGATGTTGGTAATGACGGCGATGGCCATAATTTTGAGGCCGCAATGAACCCCTACAATGGCCTGTGAAACAGTAGACATGCCAACTGCATCGGCGCCTATCATCCTCAGAAAACGTGTTTCGGCCGGTGTTTCAAGAGAGGGACCCAAGACTCCAACGTAGATTCCCTCCCTGATCATAATCCCCAATTCAACTGCCTTTTTCTTAGCGAGCTTGATCAAATCGCGGGGATACACCTCGCTCATATCAGGAAACCGCGGCCCGAACTCGTCTAAGTTGGCGCCTCTTAATGGGTTGGTCCCTTTTAGATTGATGTGGTCCGTTATAATCATTAGGTCCCCTTTTTCAAACTGGGGATTCAACCCGCCGGAAGCGCTTGCCATCAGCAGGTATTTCACCCCGAGCACGGCCATTACTCTTACAGGGAACGTGACTTCCTGGGACGAATACCCTTCGTAGAGATGAAAACGTCCTTCCATGGCCACAATCGATTTGTCAGCAACCCTGCCGCCTACCAGCATGCCCCCGTGCCCGGCTACGGTTGACTTTGGGAAATTGGGGATCTCCTCATACGGGATGCAGAAGTCAGCCGTGATCCTTTCCGTGAGGGTCCCCAGGCCTGTTCCGGTGATCATCCCGATGATGGGTGGTTCATTCAATCTGTGTGTCAAGAAATCCGCGGTTTCTCTTATTTTGTCAAGCATCCCATGCCTCCTCACAGATTTCACCACATACCAAAATCTTGCAAAAAAAATACCAAGGAAAACTCTCGTGAAGATTATTTTATTAAGCCAGGAGCGTTGAAAAGTCAATGCATTACAGAATCCTGCAGTATCATTAAGCCCTCTTGAGGTTTCAAAAGCGACCAAAGGAATTTGACAGCACAAAGGAGACTAACGCTCACAGGGTTGGGGGTTAATATTAAAAATTGCTTGACAAACATCTAATCGAAAGCTAAACTATACAAATTGTTGAACAACAGGAGCTAAATAATGGATGAAGACTCATTTATAAAGCGATTTCCAATCAAAACCCTCTGTTTGATGTTTGCCTTTACAATCCTGATTGTTTTTCTTGCCTTCAACTCCCCTGGGAGTACCGAAAATCCGGCTGCAAATGGAGAAGTCGATAAAGGGACGGTGTCCCCGGAAAAGAAATGCAAGATCGTGCCAGTTGCCATAACGGAAGTTGGTCACATTCCTCACAAGGTTGAGGCGATAATGCGGGAATTCAGGGCAAATGCCGGTCCGCGTATCGCGGCCGCGCTGAAATTAGGAAAAAAAGCAGAGCCGTTTCATCCCATTATCATTGAGGCCGCAAGCCGACATGAGGTGGATCCTGCCCTTGTCAAGGCAATTATTATGGCTGAATCTGGTTACAACCCCCGGGCAATTTCCGGACAGGGGGCAGAAGGACTCATGCAGTTGATGCCTATGACCGCTCAGGCGTTAGGTGTGGAGGATGCATTCAACCCCGAGCATAACATCAACGCCGGTGTTAAGTATTTCAAACAGCTCCTGGAAGAGTTTGATGAGGATATCGAACTTGCGTTGGCCGCCTACAACGCTGGAATCAGTAAGGTAAGACAGCACCGCGGAGTTCCCCCTATTGAAACCACCCAGAAGTACATAAAAAAGGTTTTCAGGTATTATCGATACTACAAGAACGACGTGGCTGGCGAAGCAGACAGCGTTTAGACAGGGCGTTTCGTTGTAACATCATTCCGGTTCTTCATGTGTTTCAAGTCTGAAAACCAATCTCGGATTTATCCCCTCTCCCCGCCTTTTTAGCCTTGACCTGTCTCTCCCCTCTAATATAAATATACTGCAAACACTGACTCGGGGAGACCTTTGCAAAACACTCCCTTTTGCCCGATTTCTGCGTCAGGCTCAAATTTTAATTCTCGAAATACTAAATGTATTCCTGTGGTTAAAATATTCGCCTTCCTTGAACTCGAACAAAATTGGGCATTTTTCAAAGGTCTCTCGGGAAGGGAGTTACGAAGATATGGGAGTTCAGACTATGTCCCAGGGCCGGTTACAGGGGGCCTGGAGGGGAGGGGGAGGAGATCATCAGAAACTATGAAAATTGACCTGCATATCCACTCTAAAGACTGTTCTGACGGCAGGTTGACCTTAACCGAAATATTTGACGAGGCCCATTCACGAGACATTCAGGTGATTTCCATAACGGATCATGACAACATCGAGTGTCAAGAAGAGGCAGAGATGTTGGCCTTCCGATATGGAATGTACTACATTTCAGGGGTAGAGCTGAACATCTCGTTTTCACACCCCCGATATAGGGAGGGCAAACCGGTATCCCTGGACCTCTTAGGTTATCAGTATGACATCCACGACCCAGCCCTTGCCCAGAAAATTAGGGAGTTGAAGGAACACCGCCGGCTTCGTGCTGAAAAGATTCTCGAAAAAATAAACAGCGAGTTCAGGGTAAGGCATTTGGAGCCATTCACCCATAAAGATCTTGAGGCCATAGAGGAGACCGTTGACGGTGCATTCGGGAGGCCGCATATCGCGAATTACATGGTAAAAAAGGGGATCGTTGAAAGCCGGCAGGAGGCCTTTGACAAATACCTGATGAAGTGCAATGTGCCCAAGATGCCTCTTTCCCTTGAAGAGACATCAGCCCTGATCAGAGGCGCTGGGGGAAAGTTGATCCTGGCCCATCCCAATGACCCCAACGGAACTTCCCTGGTATCTTTGACGCGATCTATTGACGAGCAGCGTCGAATTATCAAAGATACGATGCTTCCCTTCCTGGATGGCATAGAGTGCTGGCATTCAAGGCATACATCAGAAACCGCCGCTCTTTATAGCCTTTTCGCGAAAGAGGAGAACCTGATCGTGTCGGGCGGGTCTGACTGTCATCAGGAACCGATTATTATGGGCACGGTGCCTGTTCCGTTGTATGTGGCCGGGCAATTTGATGCGTGAAAGGCCGAGATGATGCGATGAACCGTATTATTGAAGATCTTCAGAATCCCGCCGCGCTTCCAGACAAAACAAAGGGCGTCAGCGTCGTTCAGACCCATATCTCAATTGTATTTGTGGCAGATGAGTTTGTCTACAAGGTCAAAAAGCCTGTCAATTTTGGCTTCCTGGACTTCTCGACGCTTGAAAAAAGGCAGTATTATTGCCACCGGGAGGTTGATCTCAACAGGAGACTCAGCAGGGGTCTTTACCTGGATGTGCTCCCTGTTACCATGGATGGGAGAAAATATACCATGGCAGGACCTTCAGGGGAGGCGGTGGAATACGCTGTCAAAATGAGACGGCTTCCAATCAATAAGTTAATGAAGTCTGTTTTTGCAAGGGATGAGATAACAGAAGATCACCTGAAAAGGGTTGCCGGGGTCCTCGCCAGGTTTCATTCAAGCGCCCTGAGGACCCCCGAGATTGATGAATTTGGAATGCCTGAAAGATTCAAAATAAATTCAGACGAAAACTTTGATCAGGTTGAAAAATATGTCGGGATAACCATCTCTGAAAAGGAGTTTAAGTCGATAAAGAGATGGACAGAGGATTTCTACAGGCTGAACAGGGACCTTTTCCTGGAGAGGATAAAAAGAGGGAGGATCAGGGATTGCCACGGCGATCTTCACATGGAACATATCTGTCTTACGGAGGATCTCCCCATCTTTGATTGTATTGAGTTTAATGACCGTTTTCGTTACAGTGATACAATTGCAGATATAGCCTTCCTCCTCATGGACCTGGAATACCACGGGGGTGACCGCTATGCAGAAGACCTCTTGAATAAATACAGGGATATTGCACAAGACGGGGACGTGGACCTCTTGCTGCCATTTTATAAAGTTTATCGGGCCTTTGTTCGAGGAAAAGTAAACGGATTTCAGGTAGATGATGAGTCAATAGGAAAGGAAAAAAAGGAAAGAGCTGTGCAGAGGGCTAAGAGATATTTCCGGCTTGCCTACTCGTATCTGTAGCCTTAAAAATAATATTTCTGGGGTTCATTACGACGTGATACTGGATACTGGTTTTTGGATACTGGATATCTATAAGGAATCAAACCCTTTTTCATCCAGGATCAAGCATCCAGCATCAAGGATCACTCAGGTAACGCCTCCGTAAACGCTTTAGATCTGCGGAATAGCCACCCCTGGATATTTTTTTTAAAATACTATACGAGAATTTACAGGCAAGGCAGGTAAGGAGTGTTATTATGAGGGAACCTTTTGTCGATTTTATGAAAAACGAGTTGGGCCCTAAAACCGTCCTGATAGCTTGCGGACTCCCCGCATCCTACAAGACAGAGACCACAGAGGTCATCGCCGAGATAAAAGGCTACAAGATTCTGAGATCAGACCTGATCCGACTTGAAGTGCTCAAGAATGAGGATATCTTCGATGAAAAGGTGGCTGCCAGCATGAAAAAGAGGATGATTGTCTATGACGAGATGTTCAGAATGGCAGATGAAGCAGCAGCAAAGGGGGAGGGCATTATCTTAGACGCTACATTCGTAACCCAGTCCCTGAGGCGTCGCGCCGCAGAGGTGGCAGCCAGATATGGGATGAAGTTTATTATCCAGCAGACGCAATGCCCCAAAGAGGTATCGCTCAGGCGAATATCTCAACGAACCAAAGAAAATTACGAATCCAATGCACTGACAGAGCAGGCATATACCAACAATGTGAAAAAATTTGAAGCAGTGGACTTAGAAGACCTGAAAAGCCTCTACCCTGATTTGAATATTGACCATCTTCTTGTCGATACGACGTCGGATCTGACTGAAGAATGGTTTGTTATCGGCAAGGTGACGAAATAGAAAAGGCGTTTACTGCATGGCTGACAGGATTGAAACACTGAAGAGAAGAATCCGCGCCGCCAGAGGACAAATCCCGGCCGATCTTGTCCTGAAAGGGGGGAGCGTTGTAAACCTGTTTTCCGGAAAAAGTCAGGAATCGGATGTGGCGATATTTGATGGTGTCATTGTTGGGTTTGGCCTTGAGTACCACGGAAAAGACGAGGTAGACGTAAGCGGAAAGTGGATTTCTCCGGGATTTATTGACGGGCACCTGCACATAGAGAGCAGCATGCTCTCTCCTTCTAACCTTGCCGCAGCCCTGTTGCCCCATGGAACTACCACAATTGTCGCTGATCCACACGAAATCGCCAATGTCATGGGCCTTGTCGGGATTGACTACATGTTGAGAGACAGCCGGTCTATCCCGTTCGACATCTTTTTTATGGCGCCCTCCTGTGTTCCTGCGACACACCTGGAAACATCGGGCGCAACCTTAGACGCATCTGATTTAAGGGGGCTCATGGAAGAGCCCCGTATCCTGGGCCTGGCAGAGGTGATGAATTTTCCTGGAGTCCTTGCCGGAGATCCTCAGGTGCTTGAAAAAATCCTTCTCTTCAGGAATCGAGTTGTAGACGGCCACTGCCCCATGTTAGGTGGGTACGATCTCCAGGCATATCTGAGCGCCGGAATCGGTTCAGATCACGAGTCCACCGATCCCGGAGAGGCCCTCGAAAAAATGGAGAACGGGATGATGGTAATGATCCGTGAAGGGACCTCGGCCAGGAATCTTGATGATTTGCTCCCACTCGTTAACGAAAAGAATTCGGGTCGTTTCTGTTTTGTTTCAGATGACCTTCATGCTGAAGACATTCAAATGAGGGGACATCTCGATTTTGTCTTGAGAAAAGCGGTTCGGTCAGGGCTCGATCCGATTACGGCAATTCGATTAGCCACAGTTAACCCGGCATCCTTCTTCGGTCTCAAACAGAGAGGCGCCATTGCCCCGGGTTATCGTGCGGATATCGTGGTCTTGAACGATTTAAATGAATTTGATGTTGCCTCTGTGTATAAGGACGGCAGGCTGGTCGTTCAAGATGGGGAACTGATTGATTTTTCCCGGAACCCATCTGACTTGCGCGTTGATCAGCATAAACCTCTGAAAATTGCTCATTTGAGCCCTGAGCACTTTCGGATTCCGCACCCCGGGGGGAGAGCACGGGTGATAGAACTGGTGCCAGGCCAGATCACTACCCGTACCCGTTATGAAAAGGTAGAATCTGTAAACGGCTTCGTGAAAACGGATGTTGGCGGCGACCTGCTGAAACTCTCCGTTGTGGAAAGACACAAAGGGAGCGGCAATATCGGTCTTGGGCTGGTCCACGGATTTGGGCTCAATGAGGGAGCGATTGCCTCATCCGTAGCGCATGATTCCCACAACGTGATCGTGATCGGTGTCAGTGATGAGGAGATTTGTCGGGCTGTCGAGGCAGTCAGGGATATGGGGGGTGGGCTCGCCGTGGTACGAGGCAATAATACCCCCCTCGCAACGACACCTCTTGAGATAGGAGGTCTTATGTCAAATCGCCCCTTGGGATCTGTTGTGGAATCCCTAAGGGTCGTCAAGAGCGCAGCGTCTGACCTTGGCTGTCAATGCGAAGAACCATTCATGGCGCTCTCTTTCTTGGCCCTCCCTGTGATTCCGGAGCTGAAGCTGACGGACAAAGGCCTGGTGGATGTAAATCGCTTTGAAATTGTTCCGCTTTTTGTGGATGATTAGCTAAGAAGGCAAAGTGCCTAAAATGCCTAAAGTTGTGGTATGCTTTCGGCGATACAATTTAACACGCTTGTTTCGGCCAAACTGAACCGATGTTTAAAATAGAGAGAATTCCTTAATTTTAGCTCACTTTAACTTTAGTCAATTACAACTATTAAAATGAGGTTCTATGACTTCCGCATCGGTTGGAATAATCTATAAACATCATCACGAGCCGGCGAGAATAGAAGCGCAGAAGTTAAGCGCGTGGTTCCGGAAGAGGGGAATCGAGGTTTTTTCCGAGGAGATGGATGCAGAGGAATCTGCAAACCGGCCTTACAAGGAGTCATCAAGCATCCCAAAGCGGGTCAACTGGGTCGTTGTCTTAGGTGGCGATGGAACCCTCTTGGGGGCAGCACGTCGGGTAGGCCAGTACGGGGTTCCGATTCTGGGAGTTAACTTGGGGGGTCTTGGTTTTCTGACCAGCATCCCGTTAGACCGGATCTATCCTGTTATAGAGATAATGATTGACAACGGACTGGAGGTGGAAAGCAGGGTGATGCTCGAAACCCGGGTCATAAGGGATCAGGAAGAGGTCATCCGTTTTCAGGTACTCAACGACGTGGTGATCAACAAGGGAACTCTGGCGAGAATCATAGACCTTGACGTTACCATCGACAATGAGGTCCTTACTACTTTCAGGGCTGATGGTCTTATTATATCAACCCCCACGGGCTCGACAGCCTACAATTTGTCGGCTGGGGGTCCGATACTGTATCCAACGATAGAGAGTTTTATCCTGACCCCGATCTGCCCTTTTACATTAACAAATCGGCCGATTATTGTTCCGGATAGCGTTGTTATCGGGATAAGGATGGGAAAGGAGAGTGAAGAGGCTGTTATCTTGACATTTGATGGACAGGTGGGATTTGATCTGCATCATGATGATTTGGTAAATATCCATAAATCAGATGAGAAGATCAACTTATTCAGACCTCCTGATCACAGCTATTTCAAAATCCTCAGGACCAAGCTTATGTGGGGAGGAACAACTTTTAATAAGCATGCAGAGCATTAGGCAGGTTTTTATTGTAGATCGCGAACAGATTAGTTATCTCAGGTTCACTCTTGAGTCTTACGATGGAATGGCCGTCGTCACAACCATAGGCCCGGATCCTGGGTTAATCCAAATTTCGATTTCACCGGGATGTGAGGCAATGGTCCTTGAGCTATTGGATTCCCTTAAAAAGGATGAAGGGCTGAGAATAAAACAAGTGCCCAAAATTAAAAGTACCTAAAATGTCTAAAGTTAAAGAGTTCCACCCTTTTGAACTGAACAGCGAGCGCATTCCCCAGGCATTTCTCATGAAAGAGATTTCATTGCCAAAGCATTTCTACATTAAAACAATGGGCTGTCAGATGAACGCGTATGACTCTGATTCCCTGGCCCAGGCCATGATCAAGGACGGGATTTCCCCGGTGAATACACCGGAAAACGCAGATATCATACTCCTTAATACCTGTGCCGTACGGGCTAAACCTGAACAGAAGGCATACAGTTTCCTTGGGCGTATGTTTTCGATTAAGAAGGAAAATCCGGACCTAATCCTTGGTGTTATCGGATGCCTTGCCCAGATGAAGGCTCTCGATCTGATAAAAAGATTCCCTGAGATTGACTTCATTCTGGGACCTCGCGAATTGGGCCGCTTTCAGGAGGTCCTGAAAACGGTGGAAATAGATCATGGCAGGATTGTGGCTGCAGGATCGAATCCGGCACCACTCCGCCCGGAACACGGCAAGGGATATTTTGAGAAAAGGGTAGCTGGCTACGTCTCAATAATGGAGGGATGCAATAACTTCTGCAGTTATTGTATTGTTCCCTATGTCAGAGGACGAGAGATCTCAAGATCACCCCATGAGATTTTGATTGAGGTGGAAAATCTACTCACTGCAGGAATCAAAGAGATCACCTTGCTCGGTCAGAACGTAAACTCCTACCTCTGGGACGGGAGGGACAAAAAGTGGAATTTTCGAGTCCTTCTGGACGAATTGAGTAGGCTTGATCGACTTTTAAGGCTCCGTTTTACAACGTCACATCCAAAGGATCTTTCCGACGATCTTATTCACTCTTTTCATGACATCAGAAAGCTCTGTCCCCATATTCATCTCCCGTTTCAGGCAGGGTCAAACCGAATTCTCAAGCTCATGAGAAGGGGGTATACACGTGAAGCGTATTTAGAACTTATCAAAAAGCTGAGGCAGGTCAAACCAGGTATTGCCATCACAAGCGATGTTATGGTAGGGTTTCCGGGTGAAATGGATGAAGATTTCGAACTGACTCTGGATCTCCTAAGGAATGTTGAGTTTGATTCGCTTTTCTCATTCAAATATTCCGACAGAAGTGGCACTTCAGCAGAAGCAATGAATAATAAAATTAGAGATTCCGTAAAGGCGGCGCGACTAAGCGTCCTTCAGGACCTCCAAAAAGAGATTACACTTAAGAAGAATAAAGAGCTTGAAGGAAAACGGTTAGAGGTATTGGTTGAGGGCAAGAGCAAGAGAGGCGGGCAACTGACAGGTAGAACAGTATCCAATAAAGTGGTAAATTTCAATGGAAATAACAGCCTGATAGGATCTTTAGTTACAGTAAATATTAAACGTTCTTTCCTGAACTCTCTTCGGGCTGAGCTTACATAATACAAGTGGGTGTTACAGGTTTTGAACCAGATTGTATCTGTCAATCACTTCGTTTCCGAACCTTGCGGGGCTAAACACCAAACACAAAATACAAAACACTTTCGTAAAAAGCTATTTTTTGACTTCCAACGAGACTATCAATTATGGACGTGGAAAATATCAATTACAGCAGTGAGTTCATCCTTGTGGTGGATGACGAAGAGTTCGTGAGAGAACCGATTGTCGCCATGTTGAACCGTCTTGGTTTTAAAGCCGATGCCGTCGGAACCGGACAAGAAGCCCTGGATAAACTCGAGGAAAAACCCTATACCTTTCTCCTTACTGACATTCGTATGCCTGGGCTTATTGACGGTCTCGAATTGATCAAGCGAAGCAAAGAAAGCCACCCGGATGTTTCTGCAATCGCAATGACAGGACACTCAAAGGAGTTCAACTACGTTGAAGTAGTCAATACAGGCGCTGCAGATTTCGTTAACAAGCCTTTTAGCATTGAAGAGCTGGAGGCCAAGATAAAAAGGGCCATAATTGAGCGAAACATCCGACAGGAACTCAACAGGCTGTCCATTACCGATGCGTTGACCGGTCTCTATAACCAGGGGCACTTCTATGCGCGACTCAGGAGTGAGCTTGCAAGGGCGAAAAGACAAGGCCACAATCTGGCATTGATCCTGCTTGATTTGGATGGTTTCAAACAATATAATGACAGTTTTGGACATCCGGCCGGCGACAAACTCCTGCAAACGGTAGGAAAAATTATCAATGGCAGTGTCAGAGAAGGTGTTGACTCCGGCTACCGGTATGGGGGTGACGAATTCGCTGTCATGTTGATAGAAGCCGATGCAACTGTTGCAGAGATGATGTCGGTCCGAATAAGAAACGGCATTAAGGAGGCGTGCGATCTTACTGCAAGCGCTGGTTGTGCGGTCTTTTACGATAACCTGACAGCAGAGGAGTTAGTTGGGGAAGCGGATCAACGGCTTTATGAGCTCAAAGAACGTAAAAAGAACCGGAAAGGGCTAAAACGCGTGCCACGCAATTAGTCTGATAATATATATTATGTAAACTCGCATCTGTAATCCCAAAAAAGAGGCGCTCTGCCATGAAAATCAGAAAACGACCCATGCTCAAAAAATGCATTGACATACTTCCGGAACATTTAGTATTAATATAATTTTGAGTTGAGGAATCCCGACCTTTCATTCCTGAATTCACAATTCCCAAATTTCTTAAATCTGTTCCCCATAAATTATCACATGGAGGTCATATCGAATGGGTAGTGTTGTAAAGAAACGGCGGAAAAAAATCACAAAGCACAAATACAGAAAACTCCGCAAGAAAATGCGTCATAAAAATAAATAGTTTCCCCATCATTCTTAACCGCAAATGAAAAAGGCAGTTCTAATGGAACTGCCTTTTTCCATGTTGCTATAAGATGAGGTATCAGTACGGCTACTTGCTATATTCGTACCAACCTCCCCCCGTCTTTCTTCCCAATTTATTCGCCCGAATCATGGTCTTAAGCAAATTTGGAGAGACCCACTTGGATTCCTTGTTCAGTTCCTTATAAAAATACTCAGCAACGAAATAAGCGATATCAATACCGGTCAAGTCCATCAGCTCAAATGGGCCCATCGGATAATTGAGCCCGTTTTTCACTGCAGTATCGACATCTTCAATGCTTGCAATCCCTTCCTCGACAATTTTAATTGCCTCTAACATATGGGGAATCATAATCCGGTTGACGATAAAGCCGGGGGAGTCTTTTTTTACCTCTACCGTAACCTTTCCCATCTTCTTTGCAAGTTCGGTGGTGGTTTTCACCGTTTCATCGTTAGTTGAATATCCTCTGATGATTTCTACAAGCCTCATGAGCGGTGCAGGATTAAAGAAATGCATCCCGCAGACCTTTTCAGGGCGTTTAGTGGCCGCAGCGATTTCGGTTAAGGACATGGATGACGTATTAGAGGCCAAAATCACCTCAGGCGAACAGAGTTCATCAAGTTCCCTGAAAACACTTCTCTTTAATTCGAGGTTTTCAATAACCGCCTCAATTACAAAATCGACATCCTTTAGAAGCGATAAATCAGTAGTTCCCTTAATCCTGCCCAATATCGCATCTTTCTCAGCAGCCTCCATTTTCCCTTTTTCAACGCTTCGGGCAAGAAACCGGTCAATACTTTTTATGCCCCGCTGGACAAATTCATCTTTGATATCTCTCATAACAACTTCACAGCCAATCTGGGCCGCCATTTGCGCAATGCCGTTCCCCATAGCGCCGGCGCCAACAACACCAATTTTCTTAATCTCCATATTCCCTCCTTATAAATTCTCGCTTATTGTGAAACCCGAAAGATTAATCGCTTAGCCGCCCTGGGTGATGGGCGTTAGACTTTTCAATATCCGATTTTTATTCAATTTATCTATACGGACTGGACGCCCGTTACTTCGGGGACATTCTGCTTCAAGATTTTTTCAATCCCCATCTTCAGTGTCATCTGCGACATGGGGCATCCGCCGCATGCGCCCATCAGCTTTACTTTGACCAACCCATCCTGATCGACATCAACAAGTTGGACATCCCCTCCGTCTGCCTGGAGAGAAGGCCTCACTTTTTGAAGCGCACCTTCGATTTTTTCCCTTAGTGTCATGGTTTTCATCTCCTCGTTTCAATTTTTTGAACACCTTTGTCTCAACCGGTTCCGGCTGAGAATGTGTGGTTCTTAGCACAAATTCATAAAGATTGCTACCCAAAAAACTTCAGCACACGTCTGTCCAGATAATGGCACAGCCCTGCCGACGTTTCAGGGGTCCACCCCATACTCGTCTGCCACACTTCATCTGACTCCATACAGAGATAAAGGCCCAAATCCGGGTACCATTTCTCCAGCTGTTCCCGCATAAAATAGTATAAATCTGTCCTGATTGCCTTGAAATATCGTACCTTTCCGTCTAGACCTACTATGAATTCTCCGTTGAGGATGGTGGATTTCGGATGCCGTTTCCTGATAATCGGTTTAAGACCCGGCATGAATCTGAGGGAGCCCATACTGATCCAGATGATCCCCCGGGGGTCGATGTATTTATCCAGCAATTCTATTGTCTTTACGTATCCATCTCTCCAGTCGGGGTGATGGACAAGCGGGTCAAAGTGGAAGCCTAAGGTAAAACCTTCAGCCTGGCATCGCTTTGCTGCTTCGACTCTCTTCTTTATGGTTGCTGCTTCCCTTTCTTCACGTGCAGAGACCTGGGAACTGTTGAGGGACCATGAGACGATAATCCGATCTCTGTACCTGGAGGCGAGCAGTCTATTGATCTGGGTCGTCTTGGTCTTCAATTCCAAAACCGCATTTTTTCGCCTTGAAAACTGGGGAAGAAGAAGATCGCTCCAGTGCGTTATATGGTCGAGGGCAAGGCTGTCCGTGAACTCACCGGTCCCGATTCTGAAGATCTGGCCGGATTCATTGTCGATCACGTTAAGAAAATGCCCGAGCCTGTCTTCCAGATTCGCAAAAATCCTTAAATAAGGTTGGTTGAGAAAGTAGAATTGAAGTATGCAGTAGCTGCAGTCAAGGGGACAATTGGCCGCAAGATTGAGGATCTGGTATCCGCAGCAGATGTACTCTTTGGTTCCGGGACAGGGTTTCAACAAATTGCCCCTGTGGCTTGATAAGTACAGCGTTTCCTTGCCTGCAACAAGATGACGGAGGGATTCAACAGGTCCCTGGCGGCTGACCGGTTCAACAGGGACATTCGGGAGTCGGTTTAAAATCCTCTGGGTGAGGCCATATGGTCTGGCGTCTTCTTCCACAAGTATCCTTTTGATGTTTACCCCGGGCATCAGGACTTTTTCCCCCACGGGTTGCCCAAGTTGCTCAATCCCTCTGATTGGTACAGGACCTGCAACTTTTTTCTCAGGTCCTTGCCTTCTTTGAAAAGAACCTCAAGCCTGTAATCCGTCCCCTCAAAATATGGCGGGGCATTTACCTGAACTCCCACCGGGAGATTCAGACCGGAGAGCGTTTTATTGAACCTTTTTTCGGCGCTGACAAGTGAAGGGTTGCGTCTGGCCCTCAGATTCCTGAGTATCGCCCTTCCCTTCTGAGGGCCATTCATATACGTGTCTGAACATATTCCTGTAAGGACCTTCTCTCCCAATATCTGAGGAATGGATTTGCATTCGATATGGGCTAAATCAATTAAATAATCAATATATTGCGTTTGTTGATTCGTGTTCAACTTTATATCAGAAAGAAAACCGAGAATGGCGGATCTGGATGCTTCGTCCACCTCCAAAAGCATCTTTGTTGCCTGCAATGAGAGCCTCCCTTGTGCAAGGAATTCCTTTTCCGTTTTTCCGAGATCTCTTTCAACACGCAGGAAAAAAAGAAGGGTTTCCTCGTTAGAGGGAAGACCGAGCAATGGCATGTAATACGCCATTGTTTCATCCCTCGAAACCAAAGAGGAAAGCCGGGTCAAAATCATTGCCTTTTCCACCTGGTTCAGTGTCCTTATGGAAAGATTGTCGTAGAGATTTAATTGGAGGCATTTCAGCGGGGAGATATCTCGCCCGGATAAAATCCGGCATGCCGCGCGACCTCTTTTCAATGATTTCATTGCCTTGATCCTCCGATAACCGGCAATGATGGTAATGTTTCCCTGGTTGTCCTTTCTCAGTATCGGAGGGTTGATGAGGTCTACGTTTTCGATTGACTGAATCAGTGGCGTAAGATTGAATCCGAAACTCATGCAACAGGGGCCCGGAGAATCATCAATATCCTTCAGTGCAACCGGTTGAGGGATCGTGTCGGCAATATTAAGAATATTTGTCATCCTTCTGCTTCTTTCCCTGTTACACACCTCTGTTCATCGTCTGACCTTACGGGAAAAGGCCTCCCTGACAAATGCGATTTCGCTGCAACCTAAAATAAGGGCGGCGCCAAAATAAACGATGATCCCGATGATGATAAGTGCGGCTAAGCGGGTAACCATAGCGGTGAGCCCCGTTCCCGGACCGGCAATCGGCCACCTGGAGTGAAAGCAATAGACCGCCAGCCCCATCACCGAGGCCGCCAGGACAGACCTGAATACAGACATTAGAAGCGGCCTCAGATTCATCATCGAGATTTTCCTCTTCAGGAGAACAATTAAAAGCGAAAACTGGACAGCCGAAGCGATGGAAAGGGCGAGTGCGAGCCCCCCGTGTTTCATGGGGCCCATGAGCGCCAGGCTTAAAGTTAGATTGACCACCAACGCAATAACAGCCACCTTTACGGGGGTTTTTGTGTCCTGGAGGGCATAGAAACCTGAAACCATGACCCTGATCCCGGAAAACGCCCATAGTCCCAACGTGTAATACAGAAGGGCATAATCTGTCATAACAGATGCGTGTGCATCGAAGGCGCCTCTTTGAAAGAGAAGCTGGACAATCGGCTTGCCAAGTATGATCAACCCTGTCATGGATGGCAAAGTGATGAAAAACACAAGACACAGGGCATGGTTGAGGGTGCCTTGAAACCGGTTAAGGTCGTTTTTCGCTGCCTCTGCGGAAAGGGAAGGCAGCGCGGCAGTACTTATGGCGATGGCGAATATGCCTAATGGAAACTGAACAAGACGGTCAGCATAATAAAGCCACGAAACACTGCCTTCTGGTAGGAATGAAGCTAACAGTGTCCCTACAAACTGGTTGAACTGGTATACGGCGGAGCCAAAAATCGCCGGGAGCATAAGCAGGCCGATTCTCTTCAGGGCAGGATGGTCTGGTTGCCATTTGGGAAAAAGCCTGAGCCCTTCCTTCATAACCCATGGAATCTGTAAGCCTACCTGCAGGGCCCCGCCTATTAGGACACCTATGGCTACGCCGACAATTGGGGCGTCACAGTGAGGGGAAATCAGATATGCTGCGCCGATAATACCCATATTCAGAAAAATGGGGGCAGCGGCCGGGGCGGCGAAACGCCTTAGAGAATTAAGAACCCCCATAAAGAAAGCCACGATGCTGATAAAGAATATATAGGGGAACGTGATGCGTGTCAGCAGCACGGTTAGGTCATATTTGATCCCGGAACTCCCGAAACCAAATGCCTGGATTCTGACGATCCACGGTGAAAAAAGAATGCCGAGCAGTGTTACGACCGCCAGGATAATAGAGAGTACTGTCAGTACAATTCTTGCTAAGTCAAAGGCATCTTGTTTGGTCTTTAGGGTCAGGTACTCGGTGAATACCGGAATAAAGGCGATGGTGAGAGAGCCTTCTGCAAAGAGACGGCGCAACAGGTTAGGAATGCGAAACGCCACAAAAAAGGCGTCCGCAACCATACCAGATCCAAAAAGCGCTGCCAAAACCATATCCCGAGCAAGGCCGAGCATGCGGCTCAGGAAGGTAAAAAAACTGACGATCCCGGCCGCACGGCCAAAGTTTCTTTTTTCGGGGTTGATATGTTCAGGGGGCACAGAAAAATCCTTGACACAAAATGGCTTGATGTATAAAATAAAAAGTTTAAATTAGGAAGCTACACTGTAGCCGGTAAAACTCAAGGGTTGAAAAAGCTGCTAAATATCAGCCGGCTGCTATGATTTCAAGTTTCCAGTTCCAATTATCAATCAAAGGAGGCCCGGATTTGGCAAACCACAAATCAGCCCTCAAAAGGGCTAAACAAAACGAAGTCAAGAGAATTCGGAACAAGAGTTACAAGACAAAGGTGAAGAAAGCGGTCAAGGAAGTTAGAACCGCTATGGCCGACAATTCATCGGACCAGGCCAATAAGAGCTTTGCAAAAGCTGTTTCTGTTATCCAAAAGACCGCTTCCAAGGGTGTCATTCACAGGAACCAGGCATCTCGAAAGATCTCCCGATTGGCTCAAAAGATGAATCAGCTTGCGGTACCTCAGGGCTGATCTGCCCGCCTTCAGCACTGGCCGCAGGCAGGCCCCTATAAAGACAGGACCAGGTTTTCGAGGATTAAATTTGCCTGAGAGCCTGATTTCAGATGCCCGTCGGCCCGGTACAGCAGATCTAAGGCATGTTCAAGGTCATCCATGCTCCAATGCCGTGACTGTTGTAGAACCTTATTCGCGACAAAAGGCGGTACCTGGAATGACCTCGTCAGATCATGAGCCTGCCCGCCTTTCTCAGCGATGGATTTGGCTTGGATAATCAGACGGATTTGCCGGGTAAGCATTCCGATAATGCTGAATGCTGCATCCCTCCCCTCTTCTTCCAAATGCCTGTGCAATATCGACATGGACTCAGTGCGCCGTCTGAGAGATATCTCATCCATTAATTCAAAAATAGTATATATGCGACTATAAATGGCAAGCTCTTTAATCTCTTCTGCCCCAATGGTGCGGGTTCCATGGCGAAGATACAGTTTCTCGATCTCAGAATAAAGATCTCTCAACCGGTTCCCCACGATAGCCTGGAGATAGGCGCAGGCCTGATCCGTGACGCTTAAGCCCAGTTCTTCCGCCACCCTCTTTATCCAGGGAATGACCTGCCTGTCATTTAGTTGTTTAAAATTGACTGCTCCGGCAATGCTCCTGATCTTCTTGTAGAATTCTCTTCTAAAGTCAGCCTTGGATGATACAAATATCAGGCAGGTTGTTTCCACAGGTTTAGCAATGTAAGGGAGAAAACTCTCTAAGGCCGATCCGGGGAAATCTTCAGTTCTCCTGACGATGATAAGACGGTTTGATGACATAAAGGGGAAAGAGCGTGCAGCATCGGTGATATCGGCCGGGTTTGTATTACTGCCTCCGTAGAATATCTGGAGATTAAAATCCCTTACTTCCTCCGGAATGAAGGTCTCACGAATACGGTTCAACACCTTTTCTATTCGAAATTCCCCCGGGCCGTAGAAAAGATAAACCTTACCTAATCGGTTTCGTTTCAGAAGGTCCAAAACACGTTCAGGGGACAGATCTGCAGGCATCAAAATCTTTCCATGGTCTTCAGATAAATCCTTTCGGCCAATAACTGGGCAATCCTCTTAGCAGCCCTTTTCTGGTTGTAACTGGTCCTCAGAGGGTCCGAGCTGACAGTAAAGGAGGCCTTTTCCTCCATGTTTTCATCGTTCCATATGACGTTTCCGGTGGTCTGATCCAACAATTTGGCGGCCAACTTGATCTTCAGCCAGCGGGAATTCGTCACCTGAAACGTTCCATCGGTTATTTTATAACTCAAAGGCTCGGTCTTGATATCGAGGACTTTTCCGATCATAACGACTGCAGCCTGGTCTTTTGAAACGAGGGGCACTTGAGAATGGCTGACAAATTCCTGGCGGATCATCATGGTAAAATCCCCTTCAAAACCTAATGAAGAGGAGGGACTTTCCATTAAAGGGATGGCCAGGCTGGGTATGCTTATCCCTTTGGGCTGTCTGGTGTCCTGGAGATGATACCCACATCCGGAAAGCCAGAGGAGAACCAGGAGGATTGAATATTTGAGGCAACTCCCTTTAGTCATTTCTAAAATCATATCCTTCCCGTCTCCCGCGGCCATCTATCCCCCAGCCCGGATAAACCATAAGATGCGAAGCCGTCAACCTTCCATTTTCAATCTTCAATCCTACACCACCACGTTCACGAGTTTTTTCTGAACGACGATCACCTTCCTGACCTGTTTTCCACGGACAAAGTGCTGGATCCTTTCGTCTTTTAAGGCTTCTTCCTCTAATTCCTTTTCCCCGTAGGAGACAGGTACTTCAATCCTGTTTCTTACCTTTCCGTTTACCTGAAGCACGACCAGTCTTTTTTCAGCCTGTAAGGCGTTTTCCTTGTAGGTAGGCCAGGGAACTTCGAGAAGGGGCGTGTCATGACCTAACATCTGCCATAGTTCTTCGGTGATATGTGGCACTACCGGTGACAGGAGCACCACCGTTGCCTCAACCGCTTCCCTGATTACCGACCAGGCAATCTCATCTTTTTGTTCCCGACTGTTCAGGAACTGATTAACTTCATTGACCAGCTCCATTACAGCGGAGATAGCCGTATTAAAGTGAAATCTGTTCTCTATGTCACCGGTCACCTTTCTGATGGTCTCATGGGTCTTTCGATATAGCGATCTTAATTGCCCTGACAGGGCTTCTCTTCCCTCATAAGCCGGGACCCCCTTGATCTCGTCAATATAAGTAACCACAAGCCTCCAGACACGGTGTAGGAACCTGTACGACCCTTCAACGCCCTGGTCGCTCCATTCCAAGTCCTTATCCGGAGGGGAGGCAAACAGACAGAACATCCGGACCGTGTCGGCGCCATAGCGATCGATTAGCTCCTGGGGGTCCACAACGTTCTTTTTGGACTTGGACATCTTTACCGTATTGCCCTTGATCACCTCTGCCTGGCACAGAACACACTTTCCATCTTTTACCTCGGTGGGGTAAAGGTAGCCATGCTCCGGACATTCTTCGGTCTCCTTACAGACCATTCCCTGCGTCAACAGGTTGGTAAAAGGCTCGCTGACCTTGAGATAGCCAAAGTCTCTCAGGACCCTGGTATAGAAACGGGAATAGAGCAGATGGAGGATGGCATGTTCAATACCGCCGATATATTGGTCTACTGGCATCCAGTAATCCACCTTTTCCGGATCGAGAGTGCCTTTGTCATAACCCGGGCATGTATAGCGATCAAAATACCAGGAAGATTCGACAAAGGTGTCCATCGTGTCTGTTTCGCGTCGGGCCTTTCCATTGCAGTTAGGGCAGGTCGTCTCAAAGAAGCCCGGTTCAAAGGGGAGAGGCGATCCACCGTTTGGTCTCATATCGAGTTCCAGAGGGAGAACGACCGGAAGATCTTCTTCAGGGACAGGAACGGTCCCGCATTTGTTGCAGTAAATAATAGGGATGGGCGCTCCCCAGTAACGTTGCCTCGAAATGCCCCAGTCCCTGATCCGGAAATTGACGGTCTTGTGTCCCTTGCCGATGGATTCTAAATATTCGGCAATGCTATCTAAGGCCTCCAGGTTGCGCTGGCCATTGAACGGGCCTGAGTTCACCAGGACCCCTTCATCCACATAAGCCTCTGACAGGGTTTCCTCATGAAGCTCTCTGTCCGGCGGCTTGATGACAACTCTGAGCTTCAGGCCGTATTTCTTGGCAAACTCGAAATCTCTCTGGTCATGGGTGGGAACAGCCATTACAGCTCCGGTGCCGTAATCGAACAGGACAAAGTTGGCCACAAAAATCGGGATCTCCTCTTCTGTAACAGGATTCAGGCAATATCTTCCCGTAAAGGCCCCTTCTTTGACAGTGAAATCCGCCGTGCGCATGAAGGTGTCCATTTTTAAAGTACGTTCCACGAAACCTGAGACATCCCTTTCCTGGGCAAGTCCTTTTATCAACCGATTGACCAGAGGGTGCTCTGGAGCAAGGCACATAAAAGTTGCGCCGAACACAGTGTCCTGACGTGTGGTAAAGACATCTATCATCTCGTCAGAACCTACCACCGGGAACTGGATGATGGCGCCATAGCTTTTCCCTATCCAGTTCCGTTGCATTGTGAGGACCCTGTCAGGCCATCCGGGTAGCTTTTCGCAAGAATCCAGGATTTCATCGGCATAGTCTGTTATTTTAAGAAACCAGCTATCCATCTCCTTGATAGAGACTTCCTGTTCCGGATGACGCCAGCAGCACCCGTCTTCAACCTGTTCATTGGCAAGCACGGTCTGGCACTTTTCGCACCAGTTTACAAAGGTCTTTTTTTTGTAGGCAAGGCCCTTCTGATACATTTTCAGGAATACGAGTTGCTCCCAGCGGTAATATTTAGGGTCGCAGGTGGCAAGTTCCCGATCCCAGTCGTAGCTGAAACCCATTCTCTTGAGTTGAGCCTTCATGGCGTCAATGTTATCATATGTCCATTTGGCGGGATGGGTGTTGTTCTCAATGGCCGCATTCTCCGCAGGCATTCCAAAGGCGTCCCATCCCATGGGATGGAGCACATTCTTGCCGCACATCCGTTTGTATCTGGCTACCACATCGCCAATCGTATAATTACGCACGTGACCCATATGGATCTTCCCTGAGGGATAAGGAAACATCTCCAGGAGATAATATTTATCTTTAGATGAATCTTCTAACGCCTTAAACAGCCCGGTGTTTTCCCAGTGCGACTGCCACTTAATTTCCAGTTTCTGCGGGTTATATTTCATGTGCCTTCATTCCATTTCTGATTTCAGCTCGCTTTGGTTATTTTCTGATAATGTATTGTAAATATTATCTAAAACGCCGTTTATATATCTTCCCGAATCCTCGCTTCCAAATTTCTTCCCTAATTCCACGGCTTCATCAATAGAAACCTTTGCCGGAATATCTTGGACAAACATGATTTCAAAGGCCGCCAATCTGAGTATGGACCTGTCGAGACGTGCCATCCTTTCAATACGCCAGTTCCTTGACGCCTGAGCTATAACTCGGTCTAACGTTTCTTTTTCTTCCCAAACGCCTAAAACGAGTTTCCTCGAGAAATCCCTAATTGATTTCGGGGCGTTGAAATTTTCACATATCAGGTCAAAGATCTCTGATGGATCACCAGGACTGAACTCCAAATGAAAGAGGACCTGAACAGCTAATTCCCTGGCCCGTCTCCTTTCCCCCATACCTATCCATCACATCTTTAGTTTATAATTATGGTGAGTTACAGAATAAACTTAGCAAACTACTTTCAGTCAGATATATCGAACCGCACAATATCGAACACGGAATATCGAATTTAGAAGTTTTTCCATCACTTCTGCGGTTGGAAATTCTCTCCGAGCCGTAGGTTCTACGAGCCAGAGGCCTTGTTCGTTATTCGATATTCGAATTTTCAAATATATTTGGTTAGCCTTTGGGGAACTCTCTGAAGAGATTTGCCATTTCAATGGCTGCCATAGCGGCCTCGTATCCTTTGTTTCCGGACTTGGAGCCGGCCCTTTCTATCGCCTGCTCTAAATTATCTGTTGTCAGGACACCGAAGGTAACTGGCGTCTCGCTATCCAGGGCCACGGCGGCTATTCCTTTGGAAACCTCGGCAGCCACATAATCAAAATGAGGTGTAGCGCCCCTGATAACCGCGCCGAGGCATATGATCGCGTCATATTGTCCACCCTGGGCCAGTTTCTTTGCAGCCAGGGGCATCTCAAATGCCCCTGGAACCTTTATGATGAGGATCTCATTCTCGTCGCAACCATGTCTGACCAGCGCATCCACGGCACCTTCCATAAGCCTGGAACAGATAAAATCATTGAACCGGCTCACTATGATTGCAAACCGGAAACCTTCCGCCGACAGCCGACCTTCCAATACCTTGGGCATAACAACCCCCTTTCGTTGACCTATAGTTCAATTCTCTTTAAGATATGCCCCAACTTGTGGCATTTGGTAGAAAGATATTTGATATTCTCCACCCTTGGCACGCACTCAACAGGCACCCTTCCTGTAATCTGTAACCCGTAACCCTCAAGTCCGATAATTTTCTTGGGGTTATTGGTAATCAAGTTCATTTTTCGTACCCCGAGGGCCACCAGAATCTGGGCACCCACCCCATAGTCCCTCAGATCTGCAGCAAAACCGAGCTCTTCGTTGGCCTCAACCGTATCCAGCCCTTTCTCCTGCAGGGCATAGGCCTTTAATTTATTTGCAAGACCGATACCCCTCCCCTCCTGCTGGAGATACAATATGACGCCCAGCCCTTCTTCTTGAACCATGGACATCGCCTTTTTCAGCTGTTCCCCACAGTCACAGCGGTAGGAGCTGAAGACATCACCGGTCAGGCACCCGGAATGGACTCTCACTAAGATATCCTGGTCCGGATCAATCTCTCCTTTTACTAAGGCTAAATGCTCATAATCATCAATGTCGTTTACAAAGGCCACTGCCTTGAATTCGCCAAAGGGGGTAGGCAGGATCGTCTCTGCGGCCTTGTGAACAAAAGACTCATTTCGCATTCGGTAGGAGATGATGTCAGCCACCGTAGCGATCTTAAGGCCGTGCTCTTTGGCAAATTTTTCAAGGTCTGACAGCCTGGCCATGCAACCGTCATCTTTCATAATCTCACATATGACCCCTGCAGGCTTGAGGCCGGCAAGTCGCGCAAGATCTACCGATCCTTCAGTCTGACCGGTCCTGAACAGAACCCCTCCCCTCCTGGCTCTGAGTGGAAAAACGTGTCCGGGTTGAACAAGATCTTCCGGCCGCGCATCATCCGCTATGGCGGTCAAGATGGTATGTGCCCTGTCAGACGCAGATATGCCTGTTGAAACTCCGCTCGCTGCCTCGATAGATACAGTGAATGCTGTTTGATACGGTGAACGATTGTCGCGCACCATTTGATCGAGACGTAGTCTTTCCACTATCTCCGGTTCCAAAGACAGGCAGATGAGACCACGGCCGTATTTGGCCATGAAATTAATGGCCGCAGGTGTCACCTTCTCAGCGGCGATGGTCAGGTCGCCTTCGTTCTCTCTCCTCTCATCGTCCACAAGGATAATCATTTTACCCTGTTTCAAATCCTCTAAGACTTCTTTTATATTTGAAATTGGCATGTCAGTTACCGAATCCGTGTTTAATAAGGGTTTCAAGGTCAATCCCGGAAGATTTTTTCTCTTCCCGGTCTGACCTCCCCTTTGAAAATAGTTTTTCTACATATTTCCCAATCATATCCGTCTCTATGTTGACCGGGTCCCCTATATTTTTTTTCAAAAGCGTGGTCACCGTGCCGGTCTGGGGGATGATATTTACCTCAAAAAAATCATTTTCACAAGCATTAATGGTCAGGCTGATTCCGTCTACAGCAATAGAACCTTTCTCAATAATATAACGTGAAAGCGCTTTTTCAACCCCGATTCTTATACGCCACGATTGATCCCTTTGTTCCTTCTTGAGGACCTTGCCGATTCCATCCACGTGCCCCAGCACCAAATGCCCTCCCAGGCGATCCGAAAGGCGCAACGCCCTCTCAAGATTTACATTGTCGCCCACTCTTAATAACCCCAAAGTGGTTCGGGAGAGGGTCTCCGCGGAAACGTCCATCCCCAGTGACCCTTCCCTTGTCTCCGTTACTGTCAGACATGCACCGTTGACAGCAATGCTGTCTCCGGGCCGACAATCCGTCGTATCAAAATGAGGCGTGATGGTCAGCTTCATTTCATTATGGATACGGCGGATGCCGCTGATTTTCCCTATACCCTCGATTAGACCGGTAAACATTATAAAGTACCTAAAGTGAACTAAAGTGACTAACCACAAATCGTAGCTGTCCGTCAAATACAATCGGGAAGAATCTTTTACTGAAGAATGCTAAGGCCTCCCGTCCATCCTTTACCGAAACCACTTCATGCCCGGCCTTTGTCAGGGTCTTTTCCAAAAGGGTTCGAGAAACAGGATCATCTCCAGCAATAAGAATAGGGAACCGATCCTCCAAGGACAGGGACCTCCATACTCAAATATAAGGGATTCGCCTCATAAATCGGGATGTTGTTGTTTCTTATCATGTTTTTGAACAGGAGTGAACAACATTTTGCATGAATTCTACACCTTGACTCTGAGTGTCCATATCACTATATTTCTATGGACTTAGGGCTCGCGCAAAAATAGCATTTTCACATCCCATCTTCAGGTTATCTTCGGTGGCGCCTCAACCGCAAGATCCTCGAATTTGCGCGAGCCCTTAGCAGTAGAAAGTCATCAGGGTGGATATTGATATGCATGAGCAGCTGATTGAAATAAAACAGGATATGCCCGGATTTAACCCGTTCTTTGGGTCCTGGGTCTGCCGGGATGACCTCAATCTTGTAATTGATGTGGGGCCTGCTCATACTGCCGATCGGTTGATTAACGCTTTGTCTGCAATCAATTTGAAGCGGGTGGATTATTTTCTTCTCACCCACATACACATTGATCACGGCGGGGCGCTGGCTGAATTATTGGATCATTATCCCATGGCGAAGGCGGTCTGCCACGAAAAAGGGATCAGAAACATTGTCGATCCTTCGAAACTCTGGACCGCCAGTCTGACACTCCTCGGTGATATTGCAAGGGGTTACGGTCTACCGCGTCCGGTTTCCAGGGAGCGCTTGATCCCCCACACGGAATGTAACCTTAAGGATGTAGCGGTGATAGAGACGCCCGGCCATGCCCTTCATCACCTTAGCTACAGCTACAAAGGGAGTCTTTTTGCGGGTGAGGCTGCCGGAAACTATTTTGTCTTTAACGGTTCGCAATATTTACGCCCGGCAACACCTCCCAGGTTTTTTCTTGATGTTTGTCTGAAAAGCCTTGACCGACTGTTAGCCTTGGAAGATCAGCCAATCCGTTACGCCCACTTTGGCGAGGCCGAAAGCTCCCATCAGATGTTGAACATGTCCCGGGATCAGCTTTTTCGGTGGGAGAGCATCATTGGTGAAGCAGTCAACCAGGGCGGGGACAAAGAAGGCGTCATAAGAAGGACGGTTGACCTGTTGCTGGAAAAAGATCCAAATCTTGCGGCATTTCGTATAATGAATTTCGATATCCAAGCAAGAGAGCGGTTCCTCATGGCGAATGCTGTTAAAGGGTTTGTGGAATTTCTCGATGGGACAGAATAGCATGAAAAACAGTGATTACTTCGAAAAGACCAATTTTAGATCCCTGATAGAAGCGGACTGGAAGGACCGGATTCAGGACCGGCTAAACATCATTGATGTTTTCCTGGGAACGGAAGATCATATAACCCTGGAGGAGATATTCCGTCTCTTGAAAGAAAAGGGCTATGATTTTGAGCCCGTTTTTGTCTCCCAGTGCATGAATCGGATGGTGGACCTGGGGTTTGCCCAGAAAAAGCAGTTTGAAGGACAACCGATCCGTTATGAACACCGTCATCTTGGCAGGCATCATGATCACCTTATTTGCACCAAGTGTGGAGAGATCCTCGAATTTACGAATGAAAATATAGAAAAACTGCAGATGGAGGTGACTGCTCAATACGGGTTCCACATGCTTCAGCATAGAATGGATATCTATGGTCTCTGTTCCCGTTGTCTCTCACAAAGAAGACGGTTAATGCCCCTGGCCATGGCCAAACCCGGAGAAAAGCTTGTCATTCGAGAGATAGCCGGGGGGAGGATCGGGAGGGCCAGGCTGGCCTCCATGGGGTTGCGGCCCGGCGATGTATTGGAGATTATAAGTAATCCAGGGGAGGGAAGGATCATCTTAGGGCATGATTTTACCCGGTTGGCAATCGGCAGGGGAGTTGCTCAAAAGATCATGGTCACATTAGCTGACGAGGAAAGAACTGAGTCAGCGGAGGATCGAGGTTGAACTATACAGCCTTCTGCAAAATCGCTCTAAGTCTATCTCTGACAGCCCTTATGAATTTTTCTCCGCCACTCCGGTAATGGTAGCGGTCTTTTTCGTCAGGACGTACGGTTTCAGGGGCGTGACGCAATTTGAGCTTGATCACGGCCAGATAATCGTCCGATAGAAACCTCCGGTAGATGGAACCGAGGAGAGGAAGTCTGAATTCTTCTTTGGAAATAGACGCTGCCCAGTCAACGATATAAGGGAACCCGTCAGACCCTATCAGGGTATTGGGAGCCCGCTTCAGGTCACAATGGGCCAATCCCCTCCTGTGAAACCGTCGCACCAGTTCTTCTAATGCATCAAAGAAGGGGCTGGACAATTTAATTTCGTTTTCAAGGTTTTCCAAATTCCTGCCCTGGATTTCCTCTATGACTAAAGCGAGCCCGTCGACAACCCGGTACAAAACAGGCACACCCCGTATCCCCCTTAGCTTCTTGTAGGCCTTTCCCTCCCTCCAAATAAGGAAACGCCCTACCGTATTTCTAAAAAGGAATTTGTTCGTACTAAAATCTTTGACCACGGCCCGTATCCCGTTTTCTTCGACAATCCAGATAGTGGGCCTCGTGCTTGAAGGACCTCTTAATATGCCGGCATTATTGGCTGAAAGCTCCGAAAGTTTAAGGGTGTCAAACAATGGAAATTCCTACCTCCCACTTTCATGGTATTTGAAATATGCCGCGCAGGTACCTTCGCTCGACACCATACACGGGCCGACCGGTGTGCGGGGGGAACAGACCTGTCTGAAGAGTTTGCAGTCCAACGGTCTGGCAGCCCCCCTCAGAACCTCGGCGCAGCGGCATCCCGAAGGCTCTTTGGCCGGGGGCACCGCTATGTCAAACCTGATTCTTGCGTCATGGCCTGAATATCTTTCCCTGATGGCCAGACCGCTCCGGGGAATTACACCCAGACCGCGCCACGGAGAATCACACGGTTCAAAGACCTCTTCCATTATCTTCAGGGCCCCCGGATTCCCTTGGGGGCTGGCGCCCCGGGTGTACTGTATCTGGACCTCCGCCCTCCCCTCTTCCACCTGTTCCACTAACATCAGGACCCCCTCCAGGATATCAACTGGTTCAAAACCGGTCACCACGCACGGGGTATGATAGCGCTCAACAACCTTTTCATAAGAGGCGGTACCTATAATGGTGGTTACATGACCCGGGCATATAAAACCATCAACGCCAAGGTTGCCGCTTGAGAGAAGGGCATCCATGGCAGGGGGGAGGAGTTTGTGGGCAGACAGGACCGAGAAGTTGGACTGCTTATTCTCATGGGCGACCTTGATAGCCGCGGCAACTGTGGGGGCCGTAGTCTCAAAACCGATGCCCAGGAAAACCACTTCATTATCACGGTTCCGGGCAGCAATCTTGAGGGCATCGAAAGTGGAGTAGACCATTTTGACCACTGCCCCCTTTGCCTGCTCCTTTTTCAGAGACGATTCGCTCCCGGGCACCCTGAGCATATCTCCAAAGGTTGTCACGATGACACCGGGCAACTGTGCCAGTTTGACCGCCCGGTCTACCTCTTCCATGGCCGTAACGCATACCGGACAGCCGGGCCCTGAAACCAGCTCGACGTTTTCCGGCAGCAGAGTGCGGATTCCATGTCTGAAAATGGCCATGGTGTGGGTCCCGCAGATCTCCATCAGCCTGACCCTTCTTGTAGAAATAGCCATGATCCTGTCTGACAGGGCCTTTGCCACAGCCCCGTCACGGTATTCATCGATGTATTTCATAGGACACCTCAAACATCCCTTCAAAACCCGAATAGCGCAACCCCGCGCATACTGCCTGCCCAAGGCAGAGAGAACCGTCATTGGTGGGCACCTTGGCGTGGCTGTATACCCTGAACCCTTCAGCAGTGAGGGCACGCGTAAGGCCCCTGAGAAGCGTGATATTTTGAAAAGAGCCTCCGCTCATCGCCACCTGTTCTATCCCGCTCTCTTCCCTTATCTTGAGACATGCATCCTTTAACATCTGTATCAATGTATTATGAAACCGTCCAGAGATGACTCCCCTCCTCTCCCCTTTCTCAATATCTTCCACTATTCCCCTTATGATCTCGGTGGTTTTCATCACCCACCCCTCTCCTTCTCGCTTGACCTGCCAGGGGTAGCTTCCGGCTTGGTTGGGACTCTGGCACATTTCAAGTTCAATGGCTGCCTGTCCTTCGTACGCTATCTCATGCCTCACGCCCAACAGAGAGGAAACGGCATCAAAAAATCTACCGCAGCTCGACGTCAGCGGAGAATGAACCCCTTTCGAGGCCATCTGAAGAATGATGGACGACTCTGATTGAGACAGATTCCGGACGAACGGGATGGAAAGATTAAACAGTTCCTCGCCAAAGGTTTTATGGAGGTAGATGAGCGCCATACGCCATGGGTATCTTGCGGCCGCGTCTCCGCCCGGAAGTCTCACATAATCAAAATGCGCCTTCCGGGCAAATGATGTGAGGTCTGAGAGAAAGATTTCTCCTCCCCAGATCCGGTTGTCAAGACCCAATCCGGTCCCATCCATGGCCATGCCGATGACCGGTCCTTTGAGACCATGCTCCGCAAGACAGCTAACGATATGGGCATGGTGATGTTGTACGGCCAGTGTGGGAAATTCCTTCTGCTCCAGTGCGTATTTTGAGCTCAGGTAGTCGGGGTGAAGATCATGGGCGATAACTTCGGGAGTAATTTCCAGGATACGCCTGAGGTGAGATACGGTCAGACGAAAGAACTCAAATGTCTCCAGGTTCTCCATGTCACCGATGTGCTGGCTCAAGAAAGCGCGATTTTCCTTGGTAAGGCATATGGTGTTTTTGAGTTCTCCACCCACTCCGAGGACAGGCGGTAAATTCCTCAATTCTTCTGGCAAAAAAACAGGCACCGGTACATATCCCCTGGAGCGCCTGATCTGCCTCGGGGTATGATCCACAACCCTCAGGACAGAATCATCGCTCCTGAGGTAGATATCCCGGTTATGGGTCAGGAAATAGTCGGCAATCTCCCCCAGATGTTCGAAGGCCTCCTGGTTATCCGTGTTTATCGGCTCCTCTGTCATATTGCCGCTTGTCATGACCAGGGCCTTGAACGAACCTTCCATCAGCAAGTAGTGGAGTGGCGTATACGGGAGCATCATCCCAAAATAGCCGTTCTTGGGCGCCACCTGAGGAGAGAGACCGTGGAAGCGTCGTTTTTTCAGGAGGACTATCGGCCTCCGGTGGGAACGTAAAAGCCCGGCCTCTCCCTCATCAATATGAGCAATCTCAAGTGCAGCATCGATATCTTTGACCATGATGGCCAGGGGCTTTTCTTCCCGGTGTTTTCTTTTCCTGAGCCTTACAACCGCCTTGTGGTTTGCGGCGTCAACGACCAGATGAAATCCCCCCAATCCCTTGATGGCAAGAATGGCGCCCTTTTGTAAGAGCGATACACCCTCTTGAACGGGGTCGGCGCACAGGATGCTAATCCCATCCCTGTTGTGTAAGGTGGCGACCGGCCCGCACTCCCAGCAGGCGTTGGGCTGGGCATGAAACCGTCGGTTATTGGGATCGTGATATTCCTCCTGACAGGCGGCGCACATCCGGAATTTCTTCATAGTGGTAGCACTCCGGTCATAGGGGATATCCATGATAATGGTGTATCGGGGGCCGCAGTTGGTGCAATTGACGAAGGGATATCTGAATCGCCGGTTTAACGGATCTCTCATTTCCGATAAACACTCGGGACAGATACTCACATCGGGGGAGATAAGTGCTGATCGTTCCGGACCGCCCAGGCTTTCCCTTATCTTGAAAGATACTTCTCCCTTGGGAGGAATATCTTTCCAATGGGCTGAGGCGATGTGGGCCAATGGGGGGTGTTCTGATACCAGTGTGTCCACAAATTTCTTGATATCCTGCCAGGTCCCTTCAACCTCAACCTCTACCCCCGAAGGTGTATTGGTCACGTAGCCTGAAAGACCATATCGGACGGCGAGCTGATAGACAAATGGACGAAAACCGACTCCTTGCACAATACCTTGAATTGCGCCTCTGGCCCGCTTTTTCATTACTGTTTCCGAGCGGAGCTCCTAATTTTCACCTCTTCCCTGAGCCAGTCATACCAGGCATCGAGCCCCTCTTCGGTTTTGCAGGAAATCTCGAAAATGCGGAGTCTGGGGTTCACCTTCAGGGCCTCTTCCCGAATTTTTTCGAGCGAGCAGTCCACATACGGGAGGAGATCGATCTTATTGATCAGCAACACTTCTGATTCATGAAACATGAGGGGGTATTTGGCCGGCTTGTCTTCACCCTCGGTGACGCTCAATATCATTGCCTTGAAGTCCTCACCCACGCTGAATTCCGCAGGGCAGACCAGGTTCCCGACGTTTTCAACCACAAGAAGATCCAAGGCATCAAAATCAAACTCCTGAAATGTATCCCTGATCATATTGCCATCCAAGTGGCATGCGCCTCCGGTATTGATCTGTACGACCGGGATCCCTTTTGCCGCGATCCTCTCGGCATCCCGAGACGACTGGATATCGCCCTCGATGACCCCGATCTGAAGGTCTTCCTTCAGGGCCCCGATGGTCTTCTCCAACAGGCTGGTCTTCCCGGCGCCGGGCGAACTCATCAAATTAAATACCAGCAGATCCTTTTCGTCAAAAATTGCCCTGTTTTCCCGGGCAATCCGCTCATTCGCTTCCAATATGTTTTTGACAACCGATATTTTCATGTTTGGCTCCTTTGTTCTGGATACTTGATACTGGATACTTGATGCTGGATTCCGGATACTGGATGATTGATCAACGATTAGATGGCAACCGAATGACCCAAATCCAATATTCTATCTTCAATAGTCAATAGTCAATCTTGAATCGCTTAATCCACCTCCATCTCCACAATCGATAATTCCTGTCCGGCAATTGTATCGATCTGGGAACTACTACAAAAAGGGCATTCAAATGCATAATTCTTGATCTCAAACTCCCGACGACATTCTTTGCATGTCCCCCTGAGGGGGATAATCTCCATGATCAGCTTTGCTCCCTCTAATTCCGTTCCAGAGGTCATCACGTTAAAACAGAAAGAGAGGGACTCAGGGACAATGGCAGATAACTGGCCGATATTCAGACGAACCGATCGCACCAACCTTGCATTATGTTTCCGCATCTCTTCTTTGATGATATCAAGAAGGCTCTGCGCTATCGACATTTCATGCATAAAAGGACAACCCTTCCTGAAAAAAAACCACCTAAACCTCCCAATTCGCTTGAACAAGGTCAATTAACTGATTGACTTTAATTGGGACTTTTAACCGGAATGACAAGAGAAAGGAGTACCCCGGGTGGTAAAACCGCAATCCGCAATTCACAATGGGATCATCCCTGCTGCAAGGCCACTATCAGGGAATAAACCTTCTGCCTTGCATCGTTGAACACACTTGAGAGATTCAAGGAATGGTTGGCAAAAATACTTTCAGGAGCGCCGTTAAACACAATCCATGGTTCAAAATGGCATCTCCCCAGATCTTCAATAATCTTGTCTACAAGTTTAAGCGAGTTCTTGCGTTTCAGCACATCAATAAAGTCGATCCGGATTGCCTTGAATGACTCGTGAAGGGCATAGGCGACACCCTGGGCATAATAGAAATTATCATCAATTTTATGAAATGGGATATTGATCTGGACCAGCTCGTCTCCCCCTAAATCCTTCTTCACGTCTTCATTGACCGGCAGGACCATATCCTTCCGTTGGGGCGCGTTGATCAACCGTGTATTCACCCCGCCCATCAGTGAAGCGTATTGACTGAAGAGTTCCACCAGGTTGTCCGCCCTCGGATAAAAATGGGACGAGCCATTTTGCAGGCCTTTATAAAAGGCGCCAAGATCTTTGCTGGCCTTCACCCATCTGCTCTCCGCTGACGGAAGCCACCACTTCAGGGGGTCGTTCGAAAGCGCGGTAAAGGCCCCTTCGGCCCAGGGATCGAGCTTGTCCGTGGTTCGCATTCGAGAGAGATTATCCCTCAGGACACGTATGTTATACCGAACAACCTCTAACTCACCGATTTGAAAGTTTGGCATATTGTCAAGGAGCGCTGTCGGCCAGAAGACATCGTTGGGCAACCAGTTGTCGCACATCTGCTGGATGAGGGTTTCGTTTGTTTTTATAAATGCAGCGCCTTTAACACCTGCGTCCAGCTTACCTAACTCAAGCCGGCCGGGCTTTTTTGAATTGACGCCCATGATAATGAGGCCGATCACAATTAGCGCCAGAATGATAAAACAGATAGTGCCGCCGTACTTTTTATCTCCCATACCTCTATGTTTCTCTTCCATTGCCTTTCCCCTCGCAGTGAATCTCCCTAACTCCGTGTTTCCTAAACTCTTCTTTTGATAAGATGTCCCGGAAATTTTATTGATTTTAGAAGGGAGCGCCCACAATTGTCAACATATAATGACACGTGAATACCGGGCGGTTGCCGGAGAACCAACTCCTTCACCCTATTCAAGATAAGGGTCTCGCAGTCCTTTCTTGTAGATCTTGCCGGAACCTGTCTTGGGCAGAACGTCCAGAAAATCCACGCTTTTAGGGGCCTTGTAATGCGCCAGCTGCTCCTTGCAAAATAAGATGATATCCTCGCCGGTCACTTCCCACCCCTCCTTCAATACAACACAGGCCCTTACCGTCTCCCCCCAATGACTGTCCGGTACTCCGATGACGGCGGCCTCTAATATACCAGGGTGGGTGTAAAGGATATTTTCCACTTCAGTGGAATAAACGTTTTCACCTCCGGTCAAGATCATATCTTTCTTTCGGTCCACGATGGTGACATATTGCTCCTGGTCAATGACAGCGAGGTCTCCGGTGTAAAGCCAGCCATCTTTAATCGCCGCATCCGTTTCCTCGGGCAGATTCCAGTAACCGGGGGTAACCGTGTCTCCCTTGACAATAATTTCTCCCACCTGCTGATCGTCCCGAGCCACGTCGTTTCCCTTGTCGTCCACGACCCTGAGACTCACATTCACGAACTCTCGCCCGGTCTTTGCCTTAAACCTGAGCCGTTCCTCCCAGGGGAGATCGTTCAGGTGGTTCTTGAGGATAGAGAGAGTCAGGTAGGGGCTCGTTTCGGTCATCCCGTATGTCTGAATATAGTCGCATTTAAAAGCCCCTATGATCTTGCGGACGGTTTCAGGCGCGATCGGTGCTCCTCCGCTTAACAGGACCCGCAGGCTGGAATAGTCAAAACTGCCCACGTCAGGATGGTTGACCATCATGTTGAGCATGGTGGGAATGAGGTTGGAAAGGGTGATTTTTTCGCCCTGGATGATCTTGAGCACCTCACGTGAATCAAATGAGGGTAATATCACGTGTTTTCCGCCCACCCAGGTAATGGCAAATGTGGCCCAGGCATCCGCCAGATGAAAGAGCGGGGCCACATGGAACCAGTTATCCCTGTCAGTGAGCTGGAACTCGGCGATGGTCCCCAGTGCATGGCTTTTGACATTCTTGTGTGTCAACATCACCCCTTTGGGCCGCCCGGTCGTTCCGCTGGTATAATATAGGTGGGCGACATCATCGTCTTTGATTGCCTGGTCAGGCGGCGGTTCCCCTGTTTGATCTGCCAAAAGGGACTCGTAGCTCAGCTCCTTAGACCCTGACGGGTCAAATTCCGCCTGGGTCCAGATCAGCTTTCCAACCGTCGGAGCGGACCGGGGAATATCATTGACCTTGCTATGGAAGATACCCTGCGAGATGAGAACACGTGACTCGCTGTCATTGAGGATCATTGTAATCTCTCTTGTTGAAAGCCTGAAATTAAGAGGGACCAGAATTATCCCTAAGTGAGCCGCAGCAAAGTATGCCTCGAGGAACTCGTGGGAGTTTTCATGGATAATTGCCACACGGTCGTTTCTGTTAAGTCCCAGAGAAATCAATCCCTGCGACAACCGCCAGACTCTCTTGGCAAAATCGCGATAGTTCATTCTGACCTCACCACAAACTACCGCCTCCTTTTCAGGATACAGCTTGACCGCTTTTGGGAGAAGTTCATCAAGTGGCATGTTTCGATCTCCTTAGAAACCCATAATGGGACTATCTGAATCACTTCCTTGCCAGTATCGCAAAGCCTGAGCCATCATCATAGCTGAAAGTTCAGGGGGTTAATACCTGAATTTATTGAAATGCCGGGCGATTTTGTCAAGCGAAAACATGGGGCCCCGCATCGGCCTCAAAAATCGAGGAGTAGCCCCACATCGGATACCTTCTCCAGATTCATGCTCCGCTCGATGATGATTTCGGAGGCAGATCGAGAAAGGAGGCCTCCGGTCATACGCCTGAATTTTCCGAATAACTCCGCTTCGGCAAGCGGGTTTTCCGGGTCGCCTTTGGGATAGTCGCAGGCGCCTTTGAGATGCCTCCCATCCCGCATGACAATCTCGACGCGGGCCGGCCACTTGCGCGGATAGGATTGATTCAGGTCAGGATCGCTTTGCAGGTTTATTCTCTGCATCAATCTCAATATTTCCCGATCTTCAAGTCGCTTCTCGGTAAAGTCCTCCATACCCACATGCCCGTATCTCAAGGCGGTAGCCACACAGAAAGGCAAGTTAAACTTGGCCGCATAAGGGGTAATCGGGTCCACATCCCCGAGCAGGTCAAGGGCCGCCTGATAGATGAAAAGGTCTACCCGTTCAACCTCGTGGCCTGTCACCCGATTTCCTTTGACAGCGTCCAGGACAGCGTCAATCGCCGAGTGGGTGTGCCCGCAGGAGGCATGATATTTGAGTGAGTTCCGTTCGAACATGAATTCCCGGCCCAGACCCGCGACGCACTTCTCTTCATCAAAGTCCCTGGACGTGGCCCGAAAAAACCCTTTTTTCCCCTCCAGGATCCTTCGCGCACCGGTAAACCCCTTCTGGGCCAAAAGGGCCGACAGCACCCCGTTAAGCGCCGCCTTTGCCGGGTGAAGCTGTTTGCTCATGGCACCCTCTACAAGAAATTCCCACAGCCCTGCGGCCTGTGTTCCGGCAGAACCGAGCGTCCAGACAAACTGTTCCTCGTCGAGGCCCAGTATCTTGGCGGCCCCTGCCGCAGCCCCAAAGGTACCACAGGTCGCTGTTGTGTGCCAGTAACGATAATGGCTCTGGCCGGCTGCCATGGCAACTCGAATGCCGACCTCGTAACCGGCCAGGATCGCCACAATCAGATCCGGCCCCGATGCCCTCTTCCTTTCAGCCAGGGCAAATACTGCCGGCATGATGGCCGCGGCGGGGTGGAGAACCGATTCCCTGTGCAGGTCATCCATCTCTACCATGTGAGATGATGCGCCATTGGCCAGCGCCGCGAGGAGGCTCATGGTCTTGGAGCTATCAGGAATTATGGTGGATTCCGGTTTCCCTCCAAGGCTACGCACCACTTCCAGCATGGACTTGACAGGTGGCTGGGTCTGGCCAGCATAGGCCGATGCCAGCCAGTCTAAGAAAAACGTTTTTATCTGATATACCTGTTTTTTTGAAAGGTCCTCGTAGGTCAGCTGGTTCACGAACCGGGCAAACCTGGAAGATAAGGTATCTGAAGGCATTCTCGTTCTCCTCGGAAAGACACTCATTTCAGTTCCGTTTGGGCAAGCGTACATGGAAGATCAAAACCAGATAAAAATATCAATCCGTTTTATCTCAATTGCGGTTATAGCTTTCAAAAAACAGCTTTTCTGCGTCGGCGGTGCCAATCAAGATCAGCTCGTCATTTACACGAAGTGGAATTGACGGGTCGGGGCCAATATTCAGTTCGCCCTCCCTGTTAATAGCGATGACGCTGCAGCCCGTTAGTTCCCGGATTCGATTTCCAGCAAGAGACTTGCCCACAAGAGACGAGTGCACCACGGCGCGGAAGATATTCAGCCCCTCCTGAAACATCAACACCTCGTTCGGTTTAAGGAGATTAACTACGATGCCGGCGCCCATGGAAGCATATGACATAACCAGGTCAGCTCCCGCCCTATGCAATTTGGAAATATTTCTATCCAGGTTTGCCCTGCTGACAATTTGGATATCAGGTCGTAATCGCCGGCAATAAATGCTGAGATAAATATTGATAGCATCGCTGTGCGTGGTGATGATGACGGAAGGCGCCTCTCGTATGCCGGCCTTAATCAAGGTATTGATGTCGGCAGCATCTCCTTGGATATACTTTTCATTTTTTTCAATGAATTTCGGATTCTTTTCCACCACCTGATAAGCAACCTGACGCGCTTCCAGGGCCTCGGCTGCAGCACGTCCAACACGGCCTCCGCCCAATATCAGTACAGGGGTGTTGGCGGTGTGATAAATGCGATAAACGCAGAAGATCTCATCATATTTATTGAGCTGTTCAGCAGATCCGGCCAGTAAAAGGACAGTTGAGGAATTGATTCGAGTCTGGGGGCGAGGAATTTCAAATACTCCTCTTTCCCATATACCGACAACTGTTAAGCCGGTTTTTTCCCGTAAATTGCTTTCGATAAGGGTTTTTCCTTCGAGGGGTGTTCTCATTGCAGGGGCTTCAGCAATGAGAAGCTGTTCAAATCTTCCGATGACATTCGCCCCCATGCTCGCTCCAAGCGTTCTTCGGGCCAAAGACTTCCCCAGCATCTTCATGAATTGAAAGACGTGAGTACTCCCTGCAAGCTGAAGAATGTCAATGGAGTCATCCGCATCCGCATTGGTGATGATGGGTACTTTTTCTGATATCTCCCTTATCGTAAAGGCTATGTTTGTATTCATCATATCATCATTGTTGGCAACTACCAGGGCAGCGTTCTGTATACGAAGGCGTTTGTATGTCTCCGGATCACCCAGATCCCCCAATACAACGTTGTAGTTCAGGTCGTAAAGCTCTAATGCGCGGTGCAAATCAGTTGCAATAATGGCATATTTGTAATTATATTGATTCAGCTTTTCGACGAGGTTTATTGTAATAGGGTCGAAGTTTGTCAGAATCACGTGGCCTGATGTATTCTCCGGCAATTCACGTGGCGCGCGCGCTTTTGCTTGGGCCTCGAGCCACGGGGCATAAAAAAACTGTATGAAGGTAAAAGGGAGCATGACGAGCAAAAAAATAATCCCTGATAGAAGTACAACCATTGAAAAGACTTTGCCTAAATCGCTTGCAAACGTGATATCACCGAAACCAAGCGTGGACATTACGGTGAGTGTCCAGTAGAAGCCTGTCACCCAGCTAAACTCTTTATCTTCAAGAACCATGATGAAATGAAAAAGAACGCTGTATATGATGACAATAGCGGCTAAGGCCAAAAGAAACTTGAGGAGTAGCTTGAAGTTTCTCTTCGTTGTTCTGTTTCTAACAAAGTAAATTATCTGGGCGGGAATAAATTTCATAAGAAAAGCCTCCTTACGTTAACACACAGCCGGCTTCATATATCTCTTTTATGGGCGCCTCTACCAGTGCTCCTTTTAAAAAAATTATAAAATTATACCTCATAATGGAGTTCAGAGCAACATAATGGAGTTCGGAGCAACTAATGAAGAAAAGGCAGGGCCAGTAAAGGGCCTGTCATAGTGAGCCGATTCAGCATTATCGGCCTTTGAAGTTTCTTCCTAAAAAGTCCTTGACCGATTAACTGATTTTCGCTAATTTTTCCCAGGCTATCAGGATATTTGGTTTTAACCTCAATCCTGAGGAGACATGCGTTGATTCCACCAAGACCCTGTTTCTCAATATGAGAGCAGGCTCCTGGTTTTAGGCGCCTGCGCAACCTGGCGAAGGAGTTACACTTGAGCAAGTTTTTTTGAGAAGGCGGGAGCAGGATGTACACTATAAAAGAAGTCCTGGAAGGTAAGAATTTGGCCGTCATAGGGGCCTCTCAGGACCCCTTGAAACCTGGGGCGATGCTCCTCAAAGTCCTGAAGGATACCGGCTTCCAGGGACAGATCGCCGGCGTCAACCCTCGCGCGGGAGAGATGTACGGCGTGCCGTTTTACCGCAGCATTCACGAGATCCCCTTTCCGGTTGACCTGGCTACCCTGATCATTCCTCCCAAGGCAGTGGCTCCATGCCTGGCCGATTGTGCCCGGGCAGGTGTAAAGGGCGTGGTGATCTCGTCCGAGGGGTTTGCAGAGGCGGGAAGTGAAGGGGCGCGGTACCAGCAGGAGGTCAGCAGTATCCTCCGGTCCAGCGGCATGCGCGGATTTGGGCCCAATACCATGGGAATTGTAAACACCGCCACCGGCATGACGACCGCCTACTTCTGCAATGACCGTATGTTGAGGCCCGGTTCTATTGGATTTGCAGCGCAATCCGGCATATTTGTGGGTGCACTGCTCCGATATCTCAGCTCATTTGAAGAATTCCGAATCTCAAAGGCGATGGGTCTGGGCAACAAGGTGGATGTGGACGAATCGGATGTCCTCGCCTATTTTCGGGAAGATCAACAGACCAAGATCGTGGGACTCTATCTCGAGGACATTCGAGATGGGAGACGGTTTTTGGAGGAGGCCCGCAGGACCGTGGCGCAAAAGCCGCTCCTCCTGCTCAAAGGGGGGCGGACAGCGGCAGGGGCCCGTGCTTCGGCCTCGCACACGGCAAGCCTCGCAGTAGACGATACAGTGCTGGACGGAGCACTGCGTCAGGTGGGAGTCCTTCGCGTGGGAAGCATCGATCAACTTATGGCCTCCCTTATGGGTTTTCGATGTATGCCGCTGCCAAAGGGCGGGCGTATCGCC
>JACKQG010000501.1_pt1 | contig 57127 bp, 48 predicted proteins | sample 8237621 | NCBI WGS metagenome assembly JACKQG01 (sample SAMN15677084, study PRJNA649215) | marine metagenome | biome: marine; feature: Black Sea; material: saline water; isolation source: suspended particulate matter (SPM) from the Black Sea western gyre | collected 2013-06-09/2013-06-10 | depth... | reverse complement strand
AATGTGTTAACGGTCAATTTACCATCCTGGCACAAGATTCCGTTCCGTATGTTACGGGCAAGAGTTATCAGGTTAAGATTTCCGCCCAGGGCAGCTTATTGAATGTCTCTATAGACGGCAGCCCGGTCTTCTCGGTAAACGACGGCAGCTTTTCATCGGGGACAATAGCGTTATACAGCTGGGGAAATGCAGGCAGTAACTTCGATAATATATTAGTTGAAGGTTCCGATACGACACCTCCTGCTGTTACTAAGACCTACTCGATAGAAGCGTTCCAGTTCTCCCAGCCTCAAATAGCTGATTGGGTTGGGGAAAATCCTGTGGGTGATCATGCAGATACGATAGCTCAGATAGGTAATGAACAGACTTGGTACTGTTTCGATATTACTGAAATACCCGATTCGGAACAGATTGTATCGGCAACCTTCACAGTTCGTATGCGTGACTTTGCCGACAACGCCACCACCCAAAGAACGCTATGGTACGACCCGGATGACGACTGGGCTTTCACATGGCAACACGACCCGGACTATGATGTTCCTAAAGAGGTAACCGAACTGATATCTGTAATCAATTTCAATCATGACGGCTGGACATGGATAACAACTGATGTTGATATTAACCAGCACGACTGGTCGCAAGATTTGTTCGATAACTATGTAACCTTTATGCTCACAGGTCCTCTAAATGGTTATTATACATTTGGGGATGCCGGTTTTGATGGCGCTGTTTTAGTACTGGAGACTCTTTAGGCTAGTGGTGGCAATATGTTCACAGTCTTGCCCTAATAAATAAAGAGCTTTCAGAAAACAGCAATCCTGCCTTGTCCATCAGCTTGGACAAAACCTTGCAGAAATACCCCGAATTAGGAGAACTTATCAAGGTCTGACCGAAACTGCCAGAAGATACGAAAGCCACCATCAGAACCTTAATCCGAATCCATAACAAAGAAGCTAAGTAACTCACAAGACTTGAAGTCAGCAAAGTCAAAACAACAAGGGGGGGGTAGAGCGCCTTTGTGGGGGGGGCTTTGCCTGAGACTCATTATTCTGCTCTCACTATCGAAACAATTTTTGTGAATCGTTTTTTCAAATTAGATTTATTGCCAACTTTTTTTTCATAAGAGCGGAGATTTTAATAAAGACCTCTGGATACTTAGGTTTCATTTCATCCGGATATTTAATCCGATTAGACATCAAAATTTTTGAATAATTCTGGAATTTTACAACTTATGAAAATGGGACTTTTTTAGTGGTGACTGGCCACTGTTGTGTAGCTTCTGTTTGTGGCAATTTTGTTCGCCAATCCTCAGCTTTCCCCGACTTATCGAACAGATAAACCAATTAAAACTACTATTTCAATTATCCTGGTTTTGCGGTATAATCAAAGCCAAAATAAGTGACAGGAGAATGTCTGCACATTACTGTATTGTGTAGGAAAACATATTTTGAGGATTGATGTGATGTCACACAAAGGAAAGTTCATGTCAAATTGTAGCCGGAGAGATTTCATCAAAACATCAGGGAGTATATTAGGTGGTGCAGCTTTGAGTGGATTGACGCTTAGTTGCCATAATAAAGAAGTTTCGCCTTCTGGTTGGAGTGATTTTAGATATGCCATGTGCAATGAGAGCATGGCTGAATTAAGTTGGGCAGAACAATGTCAAATCGTAAGTAATGCCGAGTATAAGGGAATTGAAATCGCGGCGTTTACTCTGGTTAAGGAAGGTGTGGGCGAAATAAACCCAGCAAGGCGAAACGAGATGGTTTCGGTCATGAGAAGTGTCGGCATCGAATGCGCCGGCCTTCATTGGCTATTGGCCCCGCCGCCAAAAGGATTGCACTTTACTACACCTGATGCTGCTGTCGCTAAAAAAACCATCACTTATTTTCACGAACTTATCGACTTTTGTGGTGACCTCGACGGATCTTATATGATTTTTGGTTCTCCGAAACAACGTAATACAAAGAACATTTCTATTGAAGAGGCTAAAAAGTATTTTGCTGAAAACCTTGTAACAGTTGCCGATCATGCTCAGCAACGCGGCATTAAAATACTTATCGAACCTTTAGGTAAACGCACAACTGATGTCGTTAATACCTTAGCAGAAGCCCTGAAGCTGGCCAAACAAGTCAATCATCCGGCAATCCAAATAATGTTTGATTTTAGTAATACTGTTGATGAAACGGAGCCTTTTGATGTCCTGCTGCGAAAATACTACAAGTATATTCATCACATTCATGTCCAGGAAATGAGCGGTAAATATCTCGGTACAGGAACAGCGGTGAATGATTATGTGAAGGCCTTTCAGGCCCTTAAGGATTTAAGATATGATAAGTGGATATCTCTCGAAGTATTTGATTTTTCACCCGGTGGCAAAAGGATCGCTGAAGAATCAATGAAGACTCTGAAACAAATCGAAAGCACATTGATTTAACAGCGAGGCTAAATGAATTTTGGTAACTATGGCAAATCTTCAAACATGAATTGAGAAGGAGAATATAAATTATGAGAACTCCAAAAACAAATATAATACTGCTTATAGTTCTTAATTTGATATTGGCTCTAACGGCATCCGCCGGAGAGAACTGGCTGCAATTTAAATATGATTCCGGGCATTCGGGCAATGTTCCCGATAGAAGTGTGACTACCCCTCTTGGTCTTATTGGTGCGATTCCGCTAACTGATGCTATCTTTACTGCTCCAGTAGTGGAAGATGGACGTGTTTATGTTGTGGACGGATCAGGAGTTGCTTTTTGCCTCGATGCTGCTACGACGAATGTCATCTGGAAATTCCGAAGCCAAGGGGGCAGAGTCAACTGCAATAACGTATCATCGCCGGCCATTGCAGGGTGCTATCTTCACTTCGGCACAATGGCCGGATCTTACTACGTACTTGATAAATTTAGCGGAGACGTAGTCAAAGAAATCGCCTGCGGTGAGCCAATCCTGAGTACCCCTGTAGTTTTCAATGGCCGAGTATATTTCGCCACGCTCGGCTCACAAGTCTATGCCCTTGAGCCTGATGGCACAATTTGCTGGGTTTGGGATTTCGTTAAGGAGATTCTTAAGTTCAACGGTAATCGCTGGAGTGGTGAAGAATGGTATAAATATAAGGCGGAAAGGGTAACATGGCGTGACCAATTCTGTTGTTCAAGTAATTTGGCGGCATATGGCAAAATGCTTGTTATTCCTGCAGGCGGCTCTGCGGTCTGCATGGAAGATAAAGGAAGTAATGTTGAGATTAAAGGAATGGCAACCGTACCGTCCTATGCAGGTTCGGAGAAACCATCCACATTCGGATTAAGTATAAGCGAAGACGGGCTTATATATCGGCAGTGGCATCGACGAGATAATACAGGCAGAGTCGAGATAATACAGCTTCTTAACGGTAAAGTAAAAACAGATTATGTCCCCGGCACGCTCACGGAGATAAATAGGCCGGGACTGCTGAGCTTTTGCTCGGTTAGCATTCGTGGTCGAGATGTTTACCGATGCCGCCCGGAAGAGGGTTTTGGATTCTGCAAACATTCACCCGGCCAAGGAGAAACTCAGTATCTTGGAGGATATCCATCTATAGCTCCGCCGATTCTTCTTGGCGATACGGGAGTATATGGCGGTCTGGATGGGAATCTTTATGTTGTCCCACTGTCCGGAAGTGGTGAACTCTGGTCATTTAAGACGGCTTTCGGGAAAGCAATTTCTGCCCCGGTAGCAGTTTGCGATGGTCGGATTTATTTCGGTTGTGAGGATGGTTATCTGTATATCCTGGGACAAAAAGGTAAAGCGCCACTGCCGTTCAAAGACCTACAGCTATGTAAAATTAGAAGTCCACTAACAAGCAAACTCGCCGACTCGAAATACGATTGGTTCACTAACTACGGTGACTTGGCAAGTACAAATGCAAATAATCAGGGTCTCAAACCTCCTTTCAAAATCAAATGGATTCGGCGCTATGAGGGCACTTTCAAACATATTCCGGTCTGCGGTGGAGGCCGGATGTACACTCATACCTCTGAGGGCCAGATTTTTGCTGTTGAACAGGAAACAGGCAGACTATTGTGGCGGCGGTACTGGCCTGGTGTGCATGTCTCCTTTACCAGTCCAATTTACCATAAAGAACAGCTATTAATCCCTCAAGCAGGGATGAAGAAATCCAGTCTGCGCTGCCTGGATGCCAAGACGGGAGAGCTGCTTTGGGATGCACCATTTACAGGCTCACCAAGCTGGAGCCGGCAACAACCGCCAATCATACATAATAACTTTGCAATTTATTCTTTTGGATCGGGCAGGTATGCACCACAGGGAACAGAAAAAGCTTATGTGCACAAGGGGAAGCCGGTAGAAGCCAATGATGGAGTTGAGGTAATGAGCTGGATTTACGGCCATAATAATCCCTACTACCCCAAAGACAATAAACCCCTCATACGGGCATGGGACATCAATACCGGAAAAGAGGTTTGGACAATCGATTTTTCACAATTCGGCTCCGGCGGTAATGATTCCGGTGTATGTCTTATGGGCGAGACGCTTTATTATTCAACTTTCTTTGGATATGCTTCTAAAACAAAGGAAGGCAAACCCAAGGCAAAAGGTCTGACGGCAGCTATTAATCCGATGACCGGCCAGGTCATTTGGCTGACGACGAAGTATTATGTTACCGCCGGCTGTACCGTTTCCGCAAAAGATGGGCGTCTGTATCTGGGTGGGTATAATCAGCCCAACGAAGGAACAGAAAACCGTTATGTCCTTTCTCTGGATGCCGAGAATGGCTCATTAATATGGCGGTCAGAGCCGGTTGCCAAGGCTGTTAATGTGATTACGATTGGACAGAATTTTCTCTTCACACATGCTTCTACAGGTAAACCGAGCTATCTGTTAGACAAAGATACAGGAAAAATCCTATCTGTCTTCGACAAAGGTTATGCCTGCACGCGATTCACTTTATCAGAGCCTTATATAATCGGAGCCAATATGGATCTAATTGATACTTCAGATGGTAACAAACTGGTCTCTTCCGGACCCTGTGTGGATGCGAGGGAATGTGTGAGCGCAATTGTATCAAACGGCCGCATTTTCTATACCTCCCAGGCAAATGGCCTGCAGGTCTCTCAGGTCTTTGGAGCAGAGGCAGATTCGTTTACTGTTCTGTGGGAATAAACATCTCACATGAAGGCTTCTCCATAACAGAGCTTCAGCGCGGTGGTTATCGCAACGGATTCAGAAGGAGCATAAACATCAGTTTCTTAGCTTTGCTCATTTACTAAATGAAAGCTTCCAGAAGAAATGCTGCTAATACATATGAAACGACAGTTCATACTCAAAGAGCTGGTAGCTTGAGAGAGTTGTCATCCATATGGGTTATGAAAAAACAAACCCAAAACAAATCCAATCAAAACCAATTTCAGACGTACCTAATCGAACCAAAACAATGGCAGGAAAACAAAAATCTTATGGTAACTCATCACTCTTATGAATATGATGTACCTGATCGAGTCAGGCCCGAAAGTCTGGCCGGCTGTACTGCGCAAGTTAATCAATATTTACTGAACACCTACAATCGAGGAAGGAGTTTGATATGTACATTATGAAAAAAGGAATCATCGCAATTCTGATTTGTATGTATTCCTGCGCCGGATTGTACGCTCAGGCAAAAGCTAAGAAAGGTCCACAAATCAATCCCACAATAGCAGATGTCAAATATGGTTCACACGCCAGGAATGTGCTGGATTTTTACAAAGCCGGTTCCGACAAACCCACGCCGGTGGTGCTGTACATCCACGGAGGAGGATTTCGTGGGGGGAGCAAAAAGACTGTGAATCAAGGCGTGCTCAAAGAGCTGCTGGCTGCTGGGATTTCGGTCGTGGCCATAGAGTACCGGTTCGTTGCGGACAAACCCTTGCCTGCGGCACACCACGACTCACTGCGGGCGCTCCAGTTTATCCGCTCCAAAGCAGCCAAATGGAATATCGACAAGAAGAGAGCCGGAGCATTCGGCGGTTCTGCCGGTGCACAAATCTGCATGTGGTTGGCATTTCACGATGAAATGGCTGATCCACAGAGCAGCGAGCCACTGAAGCACGAGTCCTCCCGGCTAACATGCGTAATGACCAACGGTGGGCAAACTACTATGGACATGGATTGGTGGAAGAGGTGGGTTCCGGGCTATGACAAACCACATCGAGACCGCACTGAGGTCTATGGTGACATTACAGACGATGAGCTAACAGAGATTGTGAAGGATATTTCAGCCATGTCGCTTATCACCGCAGACGATCCCCCCATTTTCATGAGTTATGGCATGAAGCCGGATGCCCCAATTCCGAGCGATGCGAAAAGAGCGCAGGGCTGGAAAGTTCATCATGTTGTTTTTGGCATTAAGCTAAAGGAGAAAATGGACCAATTAGGCGTGGAAGCTAACCTGAAATACCCGGGAGCCCAAACAAAGTATAAGTCCCCCGCAGGTTTCCTCATTGCAAAGCTCAAACCAGACAGTAAATGAATTTTTAGGACTATATCTTATTATCTTGTTCTATCGCTGCTTTGACCATTGCAGAACCGGCCGTAGATCAATTGGAGATTTTGCATTCGCTCTCGATGGACTTATAAGTACAGCCGTACGAACAGCCTGCCTTGAAGACAAAGATACTTCAAAGCCAATTAAACGCGTACCCGGATTGGGCGCATCATAGTCAGCTTTCGGTTCGGTCGAATAGGTTCTTAGCTGTATCTCTTCATCCGTTAGCACGGTTAAATGTATGGTTTTTCCTTCTTTTTGCAGTAAAGCACTTTTGTTGCTTTCAATAGAAACCTCAGCCGGAGTCACCATGGCCCAACGCACCGTCGTGGATTGATTGGCTGCTTTGAACTCATCTTGTATGATAACTTGACCTGTTGGTAGCAGTGCCGCACCGCGAAGTGCCTTTGCCAACTGCCCCTCATACACATCCGACATATAAAATACCACGTGTGGAAATGATTTTTCATCAGAATAACGAACAATCGGCGCATTCCCATCAACCCTCTGGTGCTGACCGTTCACGACCAACGAACTATGAGACAGATTATTGTAGCGGAATATCCTCCAGCGTTCGGCATCCTGACTTCTGCCCCAAAGGTCCATGCCCAGAGATTCAATTTTATGATAACTCTCCGGTCCCAAATCAATAACCCAGCGCAGACCTTCAGCATCAAGCACAAACGAGCCCACGTCCATATGACCATGCGAAACACTTGGTGAGCCGCCTTTTATCGCCAGGTACACTGCATCCGGGTCGGTCCAGGAACTACGAAACATGGCTACCGGATTGCTTCCGCGCCCCATCCAACTGAGATCTTTGGGAATCGCCTGCTTGCTGCCGCACCAGAGCAGGTTCAGTGGAGAAAAGCGGCTCTGAACCAATGTCGAAGAATTCTGTGCCGAAGAATCTTTCCAAAGCTGATATTGATACCAAGTCAGTGACGGCTGGTCGTATTTCTGTGCAAACCAGAACATCGTCGGTGAAAAATTACCCTTTGAACCGCTATCCGGATAATTGAAATACAATCCTGTCGGCCCAATAATGTGCAGGTAATAAGCAGCAGTGCGAGCAAAACCAGATGCCTGCGAGAGGTTGAAATGCGTTCCCAGCACCGACTCCAAAGCAGCCAGCAAGATTACATTATAGCTGGTCCCATATACCCAATAGCCGGGTCCTTCCGGATAGGCCCCATCCGGTTCATAAAGTTTCATTACGACCTGTACTCCATTAACCGCTCGGTGAACCAGCTTTTGGGCCAACTCAGGTTGGACTTTTCAGTTAATTGATGCGCACATGCAAGTGGCCAACCGCCTCGTATCCATGCTCATCGCTGTGTCTAACAGTAACGATATAATCCCCGGCCTTTCTATACCGATGCCGCGTTATGGCATAGCCCTCGGGATTATGCTGATTCGCATTGCCGTCCGAATGTACCTTCACCGTGGTGCTTCGGTCTCCAAAATCCCACACCTCCTCGCCATGCTGCGTTCCGAATGACCGCACCTCGAACATCACCTCATCATTCGCCCTCAGGCCGAACGTGGGATAATAATTCGCATGTATCGCCGGCGGCACACGCTCGGGATGGTTGCGGTCGATTACATAAACCACCGCAAAGTCATATGAAAAGTTTCCAGCCGAGTCCGTTACCTTTACAATTTCGCTGTATTGGCCTGCTCGCTTATACACTCGCTTGACTGTGTCGCCCTTTGCCCTGGTCCCATCACAGAATGTCCACTCGTACTGGACAATCTTGTCTGTTTTGGCCCAGCTCTTTGAAGCGTCAAGCTGGACTATCTCATCGGTATATACCAAATGATGAGGTCTGGCCACGGCTATAATCTCTGGGCTGTATTGCTGCTGGTACGCCTGCCAGATGAATGCATAACCATTCTGCGTGCCCCACTTTCCCGAAGGCTGGCGGCACTTGATGTCAAAGTGTAAATGCGACCAGCCGCCGCTGCCGCCTTCCTTGCCGATGAGCCCGATGCGCTGCCCCATCTTCACGCGCTTGCCCAGAATCACCGGTGTGGCAATCATCTGAAGGTGGCTATAGCGATAGTACCAGCCACGATCGTCGAGAACGCAAACCACATCGTAGCGTGGTGCGATCGGAGAGTCTTTATGGTCGTCGAGTACATGATCACGTACAGAAACTACCAAACCATCCGTGGCTGCGACCACCTCCACCATTCCCTCTGAACCACCGAAGTCCAGGCCGTAGTGATAGTAGATGCTCTTCTGGCCAGGTATGTCACAGGCATTAACATAGCAGGGGGCATTTGCCATCTGCGTATCACTGGCGAACCACTTCTGCTTTACCGGGTAAATGAATGTGCCGGGGTGAATCCATGGCGAACCGGAGGGCCAGAGTCGAAGGCGAGCGTCTTTAACGAGGCCCCAGGCGTTGGCTTTGCTGCTGTTCTGTATGTAGCCCTTTGTGATCGGACAATCGATCTGGACGCCGCCTATGGCCGTCGGCAGATTATATGTCGACGAGACTAACGAAGCCCATTGCCCGTTGACTTTTACTTCGACCTGCGTACTGCGCACTGCGTTACGGACCGAGTCGCGTTTTTCGTTTAATTCCAGAAGCGTCACTGTCGCCCTGGTGCCATCGTGTAGCGTAACCTGGTGCGTTTCGCCCACATCCAGGTCAACTGCACGCACGAGAGGCTCAATTATCGCTGCAATAAGGGTAGAGGGTGCTAAAAAGCAGACCAGCATGAAAACTGTGATTCGGTGATTTGTGTGCATTTTTGAAAACCCTTTATTATACTTGTTCGTATGGGCTGATCAAAGGTCGAACTGACCTTTCTAAATCAACGAATCATGATATACTCTGGAACTCAAAAATTCAAGAACAACCCACAGGATTGTGGATGAAGTGGGGATGCTATTCACGCTGTCCGCAAAAATGTCAATGGCTCATGTGCCCTTTACTCGTTTGCCAAGACGCTGGCCCAGGCGAACGAGTGCCGGCGAGATGTCGAATGGATCGAGATCCACTTCGATAAGGCTGAAGCTGTCAAGATTGGCCAGTGATTCCTTTAGAGCTTTGCGCACATCACCAACAGTGTGTGCGACAAATCCCAGCCCGCCGCCCAGCAACTCCGGCACTTTGCTGAAGTTCCAATTAAGGATGTCATTAAAGGAGCCGTCCATTATCTGCCGCTCGGTACTGTAGCCGTGGTTATTGAGTATGACAACCACAGGATTGAGACCAAGGCGTACCACTGTGGAAAGCTCTAATCCGGTCATCTGAAACGCTCCGTCGCCGACCAGCACCAGCGGTCGGAGTGAACTGTTTGCCAACTGAGTACCAAGTGACGCCGGTACACCAAATCCCATCGATGTGTAATATGCGGGGCTCAAAAACTCCGTCCGCTTGTGTATCTTCAAATCGACGGCGCCAAAAAGACAGTCGCCAATATCCGAGATGACTACCATGTCGTCGGTGATAAAGTCGTTAAGAATCGAAAACAGTACGCGTGTGGTGATTCGGTCGTCGTCCTGGGGGTCGGAACTTAGTGTCAATTCCGGTTTCGGCAATTCGGGTTTTTGGCGTCGTTTCAAGGGTGCCTTGATTAAGGTCTTTAAGAAACTGCGGAAGGGCACGTTCTCAAAGGAATGACGCCGAATAGAGGTCTTTTCTGAAGTTGTGTAAATGGTGCGGTTCGCATCAAGGTTGGCCGTGTAAACACTGAGATTGATGTCGGTCATAAAGCAACCCAACATGAGAACACAGTCAGCAGACTCGACATACTGCTGTACATCAGTACGTCCCACGGCGCCTTCATAGACTCCCAAATAGAGAGGGTGAGCCTCACTGACGACGGATTTGCCCAGGATTGTAGCTGCTACAGGAATACGTGTTTTCTCTACAAGTTCGATTAGTGCGTCCTGCAGCCCGAAGCGGTGTATCTCCACTCCTGCAAGGATCACAGGACGCCGGCTCTGGTTGAGCATCATCGCAGCTTCGGCGATACACTCCTGCAATGCCGCGGTGTCGGTCAACTCAGCCAGACTTTGGTCGCGGTGTTTATGCGATTGAACAACATTAACCATATCCGAAGGCAGTTCGACATATCCAGGCCTCTTGTAACGCTCAACGGCGTGAATCACCCGATCGATGTCTTTATAGGCGATATGGCATATCGATATGGAGATCGCTATCAAAAAACGTTTTTCCCACAAAGCATCGATGAATACATTCCCTATGATGTTCCTGTTAGGGCATATGACGTTATCATTGACTCACTGGATTTCGACGAGTTGGGCATGGAAATTGCCCCACACAAAGTCGGCTGTCCGGAATATGACCCAAAAGTTATGCTAAAGCTCTTGGTCTATGGTTATTCCTATGGGATTCGCAGCAGTCGCTTATAAAGATGAGACAAGAGCTTGAAGATAAAGAAGCCCTCAAGACCAAAGTTAAAAATATTCTCAAGGAAATTAAAACCGAAAAGAAACAATCGATTAATACAACAGATTCTGATAGCAAGTCTATGCGTACCAGACAGGGCCCTGGAGCCGGTTATAACGCACAACTGACTGTAGATGAAAAGTATGGCCTTATTGTTAATAGCGATGTGGTTTCAGATAACCATGATTATCATCAGTTTTCCGAACAGGTTAATCAAGCCAATGAAGTCCTTAGTAGGCCATGTAAAACCGCCTGTGCCGATGCTGGTTATGCTGACACTAACGTCCTTGCGATTGCTGATGAACAAGGTGTTAAGGTGATCGTTCCTTCACAAAGACAGGCAAGCAAAAAAGAGCATGGTAAATTTAATAAATCACAGTTTAAATATGACTCACAAGATGATGTTTATATATGCCCTGAGGGACAAGTATTAAAATTCTATGGGATAAACGAAAAACGTAAAATGAGGTATTATGCTGCCGGAGCTACATGCCAAAATTGCAAGCATTTCGGAAGATGTACAAAGAACAAAAGAGATGGACGAAAAATTCTAAGGTTGTTCAAAGAAGAACTTCGTGAGAAGCTGGAAAAGTTATATGACTTGCCTTCATCTCAGAAGATTTATGCACTTCGAAAGCAAAAAGTTGAACTACCATTCGGACATATCAAACGCAACTTGGGAGCCAATCACTTTTTATTACGTGGTTTTGATGGTGTCAAAGCTGAGATGTCTTTGTTGAGTGGATGTTTTAATATTGTCCGTATGATAAATATTATTGGTGTTTGTGGGTTGGTTGAAAAACTCGCCGTTTAAAACCGCAGAGTACGGTTGTTTTTTTACCGAAAACACAGTGATATTGAGTTATCATATGCGTCGCAACTGGATATACGAATCAATTCTAAGAGAATATCCGAGAAATCAAGTCTCCGAACAAAACCATAAGTTATTGAAACAACATTACGACACAGCCTCATATGTCAGGAAGGTGTCTCCGGTAGAAGCGAAACCTATCGATGACACAGACATAAATCATCTACGAGTAGAAGTACCTGCTATGCCTGAAGTAATTAGCCCTGAATTAGAAAAATGCGTTATATACCGAAAGCCATTACGCAGAAATAAAAAATACCTTGCCTGACAGGACTTAACCTTATATTCTTTATTTAAAAATTCCCGGGAGTCAGCAATGAAGCAGACAGGCTACTTGCAGTGGGCAGTTGAAAATACCAATACCGTATGGTGGCATGATTCGGCAGAACCGAGTGAAATTGAGCGAGGAATACAGAGGGGCGCCGTCGGAGCTACAACCAATCCTTTTCTCTCACACCTTGCGCTGTCCCTGAACAAAGACACGTGGGCAAAGGAAGTTGGCAGGGTACTTTCCGAGCAAGCGGAGCCGGAAAGAAAAGCCGAACAGCTCATGAGCATAGCAATAAGGCACGCTGCTAATCAGTTCGAGATTCAATATGAAAAAAGCAAAGGCCGGATGGGCTATGTCTGCGCCCAAGTGAATCCCGCCCGGGCGGCAGACAGAGAGTGTATGCTTTCAATGGCAAGGCGTTTTCATACCTGGGCACCCAACATTGCCGTTAAGCTGCCCGCCACGGCGGCAGGGCTGGATGTGCTTGAGGACTGTACGGCCGAGGGAATTACAGCCACACTGACCATAAGCTATACTGTGCCGCAGGTAATTGCCATTGCCGAAAGACACCGCAAAGGGATACAGCGAGCCGAACAGAATGGCATCGAACCAGGCAAGTGCTTTGCCGTCATCATGATAGGGCGTCTTGATGACTATCTTAGAGATGTGGCACACGACAGCGAAGCAGGTATCAGCGAATCCGATATTCGTCAGGCTGGTTTGGCTGTTTCCAAACGTGCTTATTCCATATACAAACAGCAAAGCTACGAAGCTACTTTGATTGTTGCGGCTTTAAGGGGGACTTATCATATGACGGAATTAGCGGGAGCGGAAATCATTATGTCTATTGCACCGCCGTACCAGGAGATGTTACTGTCTGAAGAATTGCCCTTCGAGGAGCACATAGACCGTCCCGTACCCGAAGATGTGATTGAGAGACTTTCGGCATTACCTGAGTTTGTTCGGGCTTACGAACCTGATGGAATGGAGCCAAAGGACTTCATTACATACGGAGTGACACAAAGGACAATTACGCAGTTCTATGAAGGCGGCTGGAAATTATTGGAGAATTTCCAACTGATATAATGTTTTTGTGACGGCTGACAAGAGTATATTGACGTCGGCTTTGTTATAAGAATCTGCTAACAAGAATACAGAGAAAGGTTTTAATATGAAGAAGATTGGTTTTATTGGATTGGGAATAATGGGCAATCCTATGGCCGGAAATCTACTCAAAAAGGGATACTCACTCACTGTTTATGACATTGTACCCGGGAAGGTCGAAGAAGCAGTCGCAGCCGGAGCGAAGGCAGGCTCATCGAGCAAAGATGTTGCCGAAAAGAGCGAGATTGTAATAACAATGCTGCCCAATTCCCCGGATGTCAAGGACGCTGTGCTGGGTAAAAACGGTGTTCTGGAGGGGGCAAAGCCGGGCACTATCCTTATCGATATGAGTTCCATAGCACCTTTAGCGAGCAAGGAGGTGGCAGAAAGAGCAAAGGAAAAAGGAGTTGTTATGCTCGATGCTCCGGTGAGCGGAGGTGAGCCCAAAGCCAAAGAAGGTACGCTTGCAATCATGGTCGGTGGACCGCAAGAGACATTCGATGAGGTAAAAGACATTCTGGGTGTAATGGGGGCTTCCGTGACACTGGTGGGCGATATTGGAAGCGGCAATATGACAAAATTAGCCAACCAGATTATCGTGGCACTGAATATTGCCGCAATGTCGGAGGCAATGGTGTTGGCAGCCAAAGCAGGCGTCAATGCAGAAAAGGTCTTCCAGGCGATTCGCGGGGGACTTGCCGGCAGTACGGTCCTGGATGCAAAGATGCCGCTCGTGCTCAAAGGCAACTTCAAACCTGGATTCCGTATAGAGTTGCACATTAAGGATCTGGCCAACGCATTGGATACCGCCCATGAAGTAGGAGTCCCAGTTCCACTATCCAGCGCTGTAATGGAAGTGATGCAGGCATTGAAGGTGGACGGCAAGGGCTCAGACGACCATGGCGGGATTATTCAGTTCTACGAGAAACTCGCTAAAGTCCAGGTAAGACAACAATAGCTCAAACCAGTCGGCTGAATACGACCGACAGCTTGGTTCTGTTTATGCGGCTGGCATCATGGGCAGCAGATACGCGAAAAGAAGTGTGAATCCGAGTCCTATTACTCCGAGTGCAGCCGTGAGAATAGTCCATGATTTGAGCGTTTCGATTTCTGTAAAACCGCCCATCCGCGCGAATATCCAGAAGCCGCTGTTGTTCATCCAGTCACCAACCAGCGAGCCGCTTCCAATCGCCATTGCAAGATAAACCGGATTGCAGCCAAGCATTGTAGGCGAGATGCCCATAGCGGCGAATATAGAGACAGTGGTGATCATCGAAACGGTTCCGGAGCCCTGGGCGAATTTCATTACGACGGCAACGGCAAATGCCATCAGCAACATAACTGACCCGCCTTGAACGCCGAGCAACTCCTGGAGTAAAGCCTTAATGCCAGCCTCTCGCAGCATGGCGCCGAATGCTCCGCCGGCAGCCGTGATCAGGATGATCATACCGCCGCTCATGAGAGCTGTTTCGCATCTGGAGGCCAGTTCCTTGAAAGATAACTTTCGCTGGCGGACCAGCACAAACATGGCAACAGCCGCTGCGAGCACCAGTGCTGAATCACGGTGGCCCAGAACAGCCGCGATTTCACTCATCGGTTTACCAACGTTCAGGGCATTGGTCACGGTGTTCAGAGAGATTAGAATTATCGGAAGAGCAATCGGAGCGAACGAAATCCAAAACGGAGGTAGCTGGTTGTCATCGAGCAGTTCCGGTTCCGCCTGGCCGGCATACGGACGCATGGGGATATCCATTCGTCTGTTAATCATCTTGCATACCAGCACACCGAGCGCGGCAGTTGGCAGACCAATGAGCAGACCGATTATCATCATCAAGCCGACATCGACTTTGAGTTCACTTGCCATAAGCAACGGACCGGGTGTTGGGGGAACAAGTGTGTGAGTAATTGCGGCACCGGCGACGATGGCTGTTACGTACAGCATATAGTTTTTGTGTGTCCGTCCCCATAACGAGCGGGCCAGCGGGACCAGCAAATAGAAAACGGTGTCGAAAAAGACCGGCACGGACAGTACGAATCCGCTTAGCATCAATGCCGTCGCAGCTCTTTTTTCACCCAAAACCTTTAGAAAAGACCGCACAATCCGGTCGGCTGCACCGCTGTCCATCATGCACTTGCCGATAATGGCCGCCATGGCGATTACAATGCCGATGTTTCCGGCGGCCCCTCCGAATGCCTTGCCCACACGGGCAATCTTGTCGGCAAAGTCACCCGGCGAGAGCAGACTGATGACCATCGCTGACGTAATCAGCGCGACAAAGGCATTTAGACGCAATACAAGAATCATACCGATGAGTAAAACAACCCCAATAATCAAAATAACTACCGGATTCATAATAACGGACCTCCAAATATTGTCTCTATACAGTCACTCACAAATTCAAGTGCTCCTTTGCGAAAGTAAGGCATTTTTTGATGTTAGCTTCTTCGAGTTTGACCAGCTCATTCGGAGGCAGATGGTTTACCTTCGGCAGATGCTCCGGTGATGCATTATCGCGGACATACCTGAGAGCACGAGCCAAATCAGAACCGGGCACGTTCGCGAACGTCACCCAGTACTTTTCGGTCAGGCATGGGACTTTCAAGGGATCTCGTGTTGCCATCTCAAGACTGAACCGAATTTCAGGCCTTGCCTTGCGGAGTACACGCACTATTCGAGGCAGGTCAAGCAGGCCCTGACCCAACGGGACATCGGCAAGCAGAAATCCGTCTTCGTATTCAGCCACAGCCATATCTTTAAGATGAGTTGCAAAGGCATAAGGTGCGTATGCCTCTACAAACGCCATTGAATCTTCCAGAAGAGAAAAACTGTTACCTGTGTCAACACACACACCTACGTATTCGCTGCTGGCGCGCCTGAGCATATCAAGCATTTGGTCGATTCGCCAGTCTTTATGATTTTCAATCGCCAATCGCATACGGTGTCGGGCTGCCACCGGCTCAGCCAGTTGCACCGATTTCAGTGAACGTTCGGCAAATGCTTTGAATTGTTCGGCCTTGCTGAACTGTTCATAGCGGCGCCCGCCTATTGCGATACGGATTACCTTTGCTCCGGCCTGTCTGGCTGTCCGCACTGCTGCTTCGAATCTATCTACCCCGGGCCTATCCTTTGGCAAAGATGTTGAGCCCTCGACAAACATATCAAAAGCTTCAGCCTGTTGGCGTAGTCTGCGGGTGTAATCTTCGTCACGAGCCCCGATGTTCATCTGAACACCGCCGGCACCAATGTTGTAACAATGGTCGAGGAAGTTTAGTGGATCACTAAGTCCTCCCTTCATTCGCCGGGAGCGTTCTGCTCTGAATCGAAGGTTATAGGAAAAGTCCGCAATGCCAAGCCGGGATTTTCTGTTTTGGTCTGCGCCGTATACTTTTGTCAGGTTCCCTACAGTAGCTGCCGTAAATCCGCCGGCAATAGAAAAAAGTGCTTCTCGGCGATTCATCTTTCTACAATCTCCCATGCTTTACGTTACCGGCAATGTATATCTTTCAATTATAGAACCTTATTAAGCAAAAATTACAGCAATTCGGTCGCGGAACTCATTTCGTTTTAACTTTTTAAGATAATATCACACTTTATCGGGTACCACAAAAGGTTCACGGTAATTTCGGCGTATCAACATATTTGCCCAGTCACTGGCCTGGCCGACGAATTTCTCACTTGTCTGATCAAACGTTAAATAAGGTCCTATTGTCAAAGGTTCCTTTCGAAGGTCCACCTCATTGGCTTTCAGATGTTTCAGACAACTCTCAAAAGATTCTGCAAGGATACTGTTTCCTGCGATTTGCTCCCTGATTTTCTCAACGGGTTCTTTGCGTCCAAGCCGATAGGATATATTGGCCATGTGACAGAGTGCCGCAGAGATATGACCTTCGAGAATATCGGCTCTCAGGTCACTGACTTTCCGGCTTCGCATCGCCTGAATGAAATTTGCCTGATGATCGAGACCGCCTTCGCCGGGAAACTGCTTGACCTTTTTGTTGTTATTGTCATATACCCAGCCGCCGCCTCTACCCCCTCGAAAATAGCCTCCCTCACAATTGACCACCATGCCAAAGTTTGTTCCTCTAAAATGGTCTTCGGCGCGAAGGCCCTTTCTACGTCGCAGGTTACGAACTTCATAAATCATCGGAACCGGCTTATAGTCAAAGAAAGTAATCTGCGTATTAGCCGTTTGCCCGTCATCGTCCAACACCAACCGTCCGCCGATGCTGATTGCTTTGGGGGCGATGTTCTGATGACCAATTGCCCACCGGCTCTCGTCGATATTGTGGGCACCGAGATTGCCGACTTCCCCGGTACCGGTGTCCCAAAACCAGTGCCAATCATAGTGCAGGTTCTTCCGCATCAAGGGTGTGAGTGAAGCCGGTCCCTGAAAGAGATTATAGTCCACGGATGCAGGGATAGGCTGGGGACCATTGACTTTGCCAATGCTCTCACGGAGATTGTAGCTGATTGCCCTGGCGAGTTTGATAGAGCCAAGGTTGCCTTGTTTGATATATTCCACGGCCGCCCGCAGGCCTACATCGGAGCGGTCCTGGCTGCCGGTTTGGGCAATCCGATTATACTTGCGAGCTGCTTCTACCATCCTATAGCCTTCCCAGATATTATGGGAGAGCGGCTTCTCAACGTACATGTCTTTACCTGCCTGGCAAGCCCAAATGGTCATCAGAGCATGCCAGTGGTCAGGGGTGACGATTATAACGGCATCGATGTCTTTATCATCGAGCAACTTTCGGTAGTCCACATATGTAGCGACTTTCTCATTACGGTCCCTGAATTGCCTGGCCTCGAAGTCCAGGAATTCTGTGTCAACATCGCAGAGAGCAACTATGCGGACGCCCGGCACTTTGCTGAAGATGTCGATATGCTCCTTGCCTTTTTTGCGAAGACCCACAATAGCAATGCGAATGTCATCGTTTGACCCGAGAACCTTCGAGGAGGCCCTGGCAGATGCTGAGCCGAATCCAACACACGCAGCAGCTGTTAAGTTCCTGATAAAGTCTCTGCGAGTGAGTCTGTTCATTGGTTTTGCCCCTGAATACTATCTATTGTGTTGAAAACGTAAATACGGTTATAGTATTGAACTTTTCACCCGGTCGCAACACAACGGATGGAAAATGCGGCTTGTTGGGTGAATCAGGAAAATGCTGAGTCTCAAGGCAAAAGCCATAATGATTGTCGTAAATCTTTCCACCCTTACCTTTAACTCCCCTCATACCATTTGCGGTATAAAACTGCATGCCCGGTTCAGTGGTTTGAACTTCCATTACCCGCCCGCTTTTAGGTTCATAGACTCTGGCGGCTGGAATAAGTGCGCCGCCTGAATTTTTCAGCACATAGTTATGATCATAGCCGCGTGTTTGTGTAAGCAGGCTTATCCTTGCGCCGATTGTCTTTGGAGTGGTAAAATCCAGAGGAGTATCTTTGACATTATGAATCTCCCCGGTAGGTATTAGTGCGGTATCTGAAGGGGTATAGTAATCGGCGTTGATTATCATCTCATGGTCGAGAACGTCACCATTGCCTGCTCCGGCGAGATTAAAATAGCTGTGATTGGTAAGATTGATAATAGTAGGTTTGTCTGTAGTGGCTTGGTAGCTTATTTTCAACTCATTGTTGTTCGTCAGGGTATAGGTAACAATGCACTTAAGGTTACCGGGAAATCCCTCGTCACCGTCCCTGCTGAGATATGAAAATCTAACACCGGCCTCTTTGCCACCGGGCAACAGGCTGCCTTCCCACAAGACCTTATCGAATCTCTTGTTTCTTCCGCCGTGTATGTGGTTCTTGCCGGCATTGGCGGTCAGCTTGTATTCTGTGCCGTCAAGTGTGAAACTGGCGTTTTCAATACGATTGGCAAAGCGACCGACAACGGCCCCAAATAGAGGGTTTCTATTGATATAGGAGTCCATATCATCGAATCCAAGCGCTACATCGGCTGATTTGCCGTCCCGATCCGGCACATCCAGTGACACCAATATTGCTCCGTAATTAATAATCCCTGCACGCAGTCCTTTTGCATTCGTCAGCTCATAGAGAGTTACCTCCCGGCCGTCCGGCATTTGACCGAACAACTTCTCTTTTACTCCCAAGCCGGCCTGAGTTTTCTGGAATGACCTGCCAACGGCTTTTCCGCCGTTGAAACAGATCGCTGTCAGCACCATGCAAATAACAAAGCGGTAATTAGCCATAGAAAAGCCCTCAAAATTTCCTTAGCACAAGTTATAAATAATAAACATTAAATTGTAAATCAAAAGCAAGCTCAGGCAATCATCATATGTGTGGGAGTAATTATCAGCTCTGGAACAATCGCTCGATCCGGCAGCTTGGCGACTGTCACCACGCAGGCGGCAATATCCTCCGGCTGCAGCATTTTCACACGTTTTTCAGGCGGTGGCGGCGAGGGACGCTTGTCAACAATCGGCGTGTTTGTTTCGCCCGGATAAATATTTGTTACTTTTATACCGTTTCCACATTCCTCCAGGTTGACAAAAGTCCCAAGAGCGCTCGCGGCAAACTTCGAGACACAATATGGCATACCCGCCAGCAGCATCGCACGTTTGCCCGCAAGAGATACAATATTGACGATAAGTCCCGAACCTTTCTGACGCATTATCGGAAGTGCGGCATGGATGCAGTTAAAAGTTCCCGTTGTATTAACCTCCATCACGTGGTCGAAGTCTTCGGGGTCAATGTTGGACATCATTCGATTACCAACATTAATACCTGCACTATTGACGAGGATATCAACTGGCCCAAGTTCATCGCCAAGCCATTTAAATAGCTGCGATACTTGCTTACGCTTGGTGATGTCACAGGTCTGCCATAAAAATTCAGAGTCGCCGCCTCCGGCTTTGGCAGCATTTACCAGGGCCTCTTCGTTCGAATCTGCAATTGCTACTCTACAGCCTTCGGTGGCAAGAGCACTGGCGATACCTAAACCAATACCTCCTGCTCCACCGACAACTAAAACTATCTTGCCGTTCAAATCCATAATTCAATCCTTCCTTGTTTGGCCAACGATTTGTTACCTGGCACAATCCAGAGCATTCCGGTTGTACTTTTTGTTGGGACATTTATTATATCTATGTTACTGATTTTAGGTAATATACCGGCGCAGTCAAGCTATTGATTGGTTATTTCTCCGAACAAAACATCTATCCGAAAAATTTGCTTAGCAGTGACCAGCCGGCGATAATTACAAAACGCAGCGACCAGCCGGCGATGATTACAAAACCTGCAAGAGAGAGCCATAGCATAGCACTCCAAATCCGGCCCGGCCGCAGGTTCTCATCACTACGTTTGTAGCGAAAATACAAAACCGCCGCTCCCAGCATCGGCAACATTATTGCCTGGGCGGTTCCGCAAGCCAAAATCATTTTCGTTGGTGCACGCACACCTATATATAACATCAGTGCAACCAGCGGCCAAATGGCGCAAACAATGCGTGTCCATTTTAATCGTGCCTGTTCGGAGCCGTCAGTGATTCCGAACAGACCCAAAGCATCGGCTACCATTCTGGCATTACCTGCTGCGGCGACAAGGAATGTAGAGTAAAGTACTGCAAAGGCCCCGGATAGAAATACTCTATCGGCCCAGGGGCCGAAGACAGGCACATACATCGCCGCCAGCGTACGTACCATATGTTTGCCGCTTGGATTAAGGGCCGTTCTGCCAAGCACGGCGGCTCCGAGCAGGTAGAAGGCGACCGTAGCTAAAGTATAGACCACCATCGATGTCCATGCGTCGATATGCAGTACATGCAGCCAGCCGCGGGCACGCTTTAACCATTGTGCCGTGCTATCTCTGGGACCGGTATACTTTGCATAGCCCTTTTCCAGACACCAGTATGGGTACATCATCAGTTCCAAAGAACCGACCCCTATTATACCGAATGCCGCCAGCGCTGTGGCGATTGGCTTAATGTTTGTACCTTCAGCAGCAGGTGGTAGACGAAAACTCAGACCACTGGCTAAGTCACCGCCGGTAACAGCCCATTCCGGTTTGGTCTGCAAAACGATTAAAGTGATTATCGTTACGATTGTGAATGTTACAACTAATACTGTTGCAACAAACTGGATCAATCCATATCGGCCTACATACAGCAACACAGAAGTCATAATTGCCAGAATCGTAGCCCAGATATATGTGTCCGTCGGCTCTCTAAGCTCAGCTGTTTCAGAGGTTAATGAGGTGATCTTCTGTTGCAAGTCTTGAATAATGGTACTTTCTGCACTTTGTGCCTGAGCTACCTTTAACTCAACTCTGGTTCTGACCAGCTCATTTTGCAAGCGGTTATATTGTCTGCCATAGCTTGTTAACGGTTTACTGATGGCCAATGTCTGTCCGACACCACCTACAATACCACCTTGTTGGGAGACCACCAGCACAGTCATAATTAACCAGTACCAGAGGATCCAGTTTACTTTCAGTCGCGGTCCCGGTAAGTTATTCAATGCCTTGAGCGGTGTCTGGCTCCATGTGATGGTGTATCGACCGAATTCTATCTGCGTAGAAACCTTGATTACACAACCGAGGATAATAAGCCAAAGCAGCCAGAAACCCGCCTCAGCTCCGGCTTTAGTCGTGGCAATTAATTCGCCCGACCCGACTATTGAGCCGGCGATTATCATACCCGGTCCAAGCCGAAGAAGCGTCGCACCCAGCGTCCGCGGCGGTTCCTGTATAAGTGAAGCATCTACGGATGAGGATTGCTCGCTATTACCAGCATTGTTAGCTTTTGACTCAGTCTCTTTTGGCATGTAGCTGTCCGGCGCTGTGGTTAATTGGTTAATTTGTGAGTGTCTAATTGGTCATATAGATAATTTGGATACTCACAACTCAATATTCACTGCTTACTAATTACCGTATCCGACAAATTTTACCTTGGTGAAATTTATAGTTTATGTTTATGTTTTGAGCAACACTTTTTTATTTTCTATATGTATTCATTTGGATTTGCTCTATGATAGGTGTCGAAATGAGATTCGAGAAAATAGAAATAGATCCACGGAAGAATCCTGCGATATTGGACACTGCGACCTGGGAAGCCGCAAGTGCCTGGAGCACAGTTTCGGCTGTGGGCGAATCCCACTGGAACTCTGTGTTACAAGCAGCCAGGGAAGGGTACCCATTGCCTGTTGATAAACGTTGTGTTGTATATGCCGGGTCTTGTGCCGAATATAGAAAAAGTATGTTCTTCCTCGCCGGACTTGTGGATGGTCAGCAGGTATTTATTCAGCTTGGAACCGATAGTAAAGATACCATCATGGGAGAGCCGATTGGCACCCGCTCTCTTGAAAATGGAACTCATCTGGCCGCGTATCGTACAGATGCCGAGACTATTGACCGCTATGTCACTCTGATAAGGCCGAAAAGGGGCCCTAAAGCACTCGGCGCCGTACCAAGATTAGGTGTTGGTTCGAGAATGTCAACTGCCGCCTGGCAGGGTGTGTGGCAGGCGATGAACAAATATAATTTTCAGGCCAACCCGATTCAGAACTCAGTTCGTGAAGTAAATCTGCTTCAGGACATACTGGCTTGCCGGCCGCCACGCTTTAATTACTTGGCCAATTTTGGCCGGGTCGAGGAAGGGCACACCGGCAGCACTTTCGAAGGGCTCTGGGTGGCCGGTGTGCTGGAAGCACTCAAGGCCTCTTCTTCTCCGGCGTTCGGTGCCGATGCAGACCACATAACCGTAAGGCGCAGTGCCGATGATATCATTCGTGCCAAACGCATTATAGAAGCAGCTCGCCGTTACACTTTTTTTACTCTGGATGTGTCTGATATCCTGGATTATGATGCAATGAAGGTTAGCTCTAAAACCGCAGCCGAGGACTATCTTGCCAATCATATTTGTCAGCCGAAGCTACAAAAAGAAGTCGTTGCTTATCACAGTCAGAGGTGTTTACCCGGGCAACAGTACCAGTTGGATAAAGCATCTGTCGGACGGTTGGTAGGTAAATACTGGACTGCCCTGAACGCAGTTGAGGAACTATCCAATCATATCAGAGCGGTAAGGAATGAGGTCTCTTTCGATCTCGAGCTTAGCATTGATGAGACGCCTTCGGGTGTAGATGCATTTACCTGCTTGACAACAGAGAGAGAGTTGATGTTTCTAATACTTGAACTGCAAAGGCGGGGGATACCCGTGACACATATAGCTCCAAATTTTGGAGTAGAAAAAGGTTCGGACTACAGAGGGCAGGACGGCCTTGTCGCTTTAGAGAAACGCATTCGGGGGCATTATGAAATCGCTTGTGAGTTTGGATTTATGCTGGATTGTCATTCGGGCGATGATCTTAAACCGGCGACCCGGCGGGCCATCGGCCGAGCTGCACAAGGTAATATACACTTTAAGATATCTCCTTTCTCGCAGGTGATATTCGCTGAGACGATGAAGGATGTAGAATCCGAGAGGTTTCGTTTTTGGTGGGATGACACACTTGACTATGCGCGCCGTGAAGCTGCAGCCGGTTCAGATTTTGCCGCACAATGTTTAGAACGGTATGAGACAGGTGATAATCGGGAACGTTCACCTGATCATACGGTTTTTCACTATTACAATTTTGCTTCTGTGGGCAAACGTAACCAAAAAGGACAGTTTATTCACCGCGAGAAGTTTTATGACCTGTCGGCAGATTTCTATAGAGAATATCAGAATCGCATTTGCAGCTACCTTTGTGAAGTGGCGACGGACGTCTTTCATCGAACATAAAGAAGTCTCTTAAGGAATTCAGAGATGTTTTGAGTAACCGGTTTGCTTTTCGTATGATATGGTACGTAATTAGGAAATAATGCAATGGAGCAGCGTTTAAGTGAAAAAACAGCAATCGTTACCGGTGCCGGCCAGGGAATCGGCAAGGCTGTGGCGTTGCGCCTGACCGAGGAAGGTGCAAACGTCGTTGTTGCGGACATGAATCCAAAGACTGCTGAACAGACCGCTGATGAAATTCGGGTGTTAAATCGCCGCGCATTGGCCTGTCAGATTGACATTGCCAATATTGCTGAGATTCAGCCGATGATTGATCGTGCTGTGGCTGAATTCGGCAGAATCGACATTCTCGTGAATGCCGCAGGTGTGGCACAAACGGGGCCCTTTTTGGAGCTAACCGAGCAGGAATGGGACCGCGTTGTTGATACCAACCTGAAAGGGACGACTTTCATTATTCAGGCCGTTGGCCGCCAGATGATAAAGCAAGTTCCAGAGCAAGTCAAATCAACAGGGCACGCAAATCGCAGTTACGGGAAGATTGTGAACTTTTCCTCAATCTCCGGACGGCACGGCAGAGCCGAGCAAGTGCCTTATGCGGCGAGCAAGGCTGGGATTATCAGCATCACACAATCTGCCGCTCTGGCCTTTGCTAAGTATAATATCAATGTCAATGCCGTATGCCCCGGTGTCATTCCCACACCAATGTGGGAACAAATCGACCAGGATAGGGGACGTATATCCGGCCTTGCGCCGGGTGAGTCAATGAAATCATTCATTGAACGAACTGCATTAAAAAGGGCTGGCAGTCCTGAGGAAGTGGCTGGTGTTGTTGCTTTTTTATGTTCGCCGGATTCGGATTATATGACCGGACAGACGCTGAATATTGACGGCGGATTTGAAATGAATTGACTAAATGAGGCTTGAGATACAAGTATAGAGGAACCAAAACATGACCGATTTTGAGAAAGCACGTGCTTTGTTGCACGAGTTCAAAGGAAATTCATATCTGTTCGGCACGGATGTCCTTTCGAAAGTAGGGCAAGTGGTTGCTTCTGCAGGTAAGAACGCGGCGCTGGTTCGTGACTCATTTAAGGGTAGCGATGATTATGTGGGGATTATTCGCGACTCTTTGGCTAAGTCCGCAGTGAATCTTGTCGCAGAAATCAGAGGTGCCAGACCGAACTGTCCGAGAGAAGACCTGTTTCGAATTGCGGACAGCCTGAGAGAGATTAAGGCCGATGTGGTGATAAGTTTCGGCGGTGGCAGCACAATCGATGCTGTAAAGGCCGCTGATGTTCTTCGTACACTCGACGGTGATATCGACGCATATTTTGGGATGGGGCTTGTCACAAAAGCATTGCATGACAGGGGTAAGTCTCTTACTACACACATGGCTATTCAGACTGTTGCCAGTTCTGCGGCCCACCTGACAAAGTACTCGAACATCACAGAAGTCTCAACGGGCCAGAAGAAGTTGATTGTGGATGATGCAATTGTGCCTGCTTTTCCAGTCTTCGACTATAAGGTAACATACAGTACACCCCTGGACCTGACCGCCGATGGAGCACTCGACGGTATCTCGCACTCGCTGGAGGTTCTTTACGGAGCTGTTGGCAAGCCCGGCTACGACAAGATCGAAGAAGTGGCCTCCGCCTGCATTTATTTGGCGGTCAATTACCTGCCGCTGGCAATCGACAATCCTAAGGACAAAGAAGCACGGGAAGCACTCTGCCTGGCCACAGATTTGGGCGGATATTCCATTATGATAGGCGGAACCAATGGGGGACACTTGACCAGCTTCTCCTTGGTGGATATTCTTCCGCACGGACGGGCCTGCGCTATTATGAATCCGTACTACACAGTCTTTTTTGCCCCGGCCATTGAACATTCGTTGCGCGTTATCGGTAAAATCTATCAGCAGGCAGCGCTCATAGACGCCGATATTGAATCCCTTAAAGGAAGGGACCTTGGGGTTGCTGTGGCCGAGGGTATGTTTGAGCTGGCTCGAAGGATAAGCTATCCTATACGGCTCAGCGATGTTGATGGATTCAGCCGGCAGCATATCGACCGAGCCCTGACAGCCGCCAAAAATCCTCAGCTAAAGATGAAGCTCCAGAATATGCCTGTGCCGCTTACGGTTGAGATGATAGATGACTATATGGGACCGATATTAGAAGCGGCACGGGACGGAAACCTTGCACTGATTAAGAACGTGAAATAGGAATCTGAAGCTATGAAAATAAAGTTGGATTATGGCAAGACAGGGCTGAATATTAACCTCTCCGATTCTCTGAACGTCGATGTCGTGGAGCCCATGTATAGAGAAGCTCTGCCGGACCAGGCTGCTGCAATAGAAGATGCATTACTTAGACCGATAGATTCTAAGCCCCTGCGAGATTTAGTCAGACAATCGAGCACAGTAGGTATTGTTTTCAATGACATCACCCGCCCGACACCTTATCAAATTATCTTACCGATTCTTTTACAGGAGCTTGGTAATATTCCCGACGAACGGATATTGTTCTTTAACGCTACCGGCACCCATCGAGCAAATACGGAAGCGGAGCTTCGGGAGATGTTGGGAGATGATGTATTGAGGAGGTATCGGATTATCCAGAATGATGCCCTGGATCAGCCTTCACACAAAACTGTTGGGGCTACGAGTAGCGGAAATGAAATCCGGCTTCATAAAGAATATCTGGACTGTGATACTCGAATTGTGACCGGTTTCATAGAGCCGCATATCTTCGCTGGTTTTTCGGGTGGCGGCAAGGCTGTCATGCCCGGGCTGGCTTTGCTGGAAACTGTACTTAGAAACCATAGTGTGAAAAACGTAGATCACCCGAAGGCGACATGGGGTGTGACAGCCGGCAATCCCATATACGAAGAGATACGACAAGCCGCGTCACTGGTGCCGCCGAGTTTTTTATTGAACGTGGCGCTCAACAGAAAAAAGGAAATTACAGCCATCTTTTCCGGTGACTTTTACAAAGCACACGAACAGGGTTGCGCCTATGTAAAGAAAAATGCAATGGCTGCCGTGGAGAAACCGTACGACATTGTTATTACCAGCAATTCAGGGTATCCATTGGACTTGAATCTGTACCAGACTATTAAAGGTATGAGTGCGGCCGCACGGATCGTTAAGAAAGGCGGCAGCATTGTAGTGGTGGCTGACTGCTGGGATGGAATCCCCGACCATGGAGAATATAGCAAGTTACTGTCTGAGGCCGACAGCTATGAATCTCTGCTGAGAACAATCCGCCAGGAAGGTTACTTCAGACACGATATGTGGCAGGTACAGCTTCATGGTTTAATCTTACAGAAAGCGGATGTTTATTTCTACAGTCACAATCTCAGCGATGAGCAAATTGAGCGTGCTCTTCTCAAACCATGTTCAAAAGTAGAAGAAACAGTCGAAGAGCTTCTGCACAAATATGGGCGGGATGCTTCCATTTGTATTCTACCTGAAGGACCTCAGACAATTCCCTATATATCTCATGACAGCCTAATGTGAGATGATATAACATTGCACGAACGAGTCTTTCAGCTAAATTTCATGCGTTCATAGTTGACAGATATTAGCTACCGTGATACACTCATCATTGATGTAAAGCAACCACAGGATTGTTTTATGGCCAAAACCGTGAATCGCCGTCTGTTTATAAAGAGGTCTTTAGCAGCTTCTGCCGGCCTGTCATTGGCGGCAGGTCATAATGAACATGTTCTTTCAGCCAAATCAACCGCTCAGGGAACAGATGAACAAACACCATCCCTACAGAAAAGCACAGATATAGATATGCCGATGGGCAGGATTAAGCATATCAACATCAGCCGTCTGATTTGCGGAGGTAATTTAATAATCGGCAGTGCCCATGACCGTGATTTGATTTACGTTGCCTCGTTGATGAGGCACTACTTCACAGACAAAAAGATTATTGAGACATGGCAAATATGTGAAGAATGCGGTATCAACACGATGATAGGGCCTGTCAACAGCCCCTACGCCTTCGGTGAGGACCCAACTATTCGAGTGTATAACCGGTATCGTAATGAATGGGGCGGAAAGATTCAGTGGATTGCCCAAACTTATCCTAAAACCTATGACCTTTACGGTTCGATTCAAACGGCAATCGATAATGGTGCAGTCGGTGCCTTTATACATGGGGGCATAGGTGACAACTGGGTCAGGAATAAACGCGTGGATCTGCTGGCCAAAGCTGTTGATTTTATCAAGAAAAATGGGCTGATTGCCGGTTGTGCCTGCCATTCTCTTGAAGTGCCAATGGCCCTGGAAAAGGCATGCGTTAATGTGGACTTCTATATGAAGACACTGCACAGTGGAGATTATTGGTCAGCCACACCAAAGCCCGAACGTCCCAAGCGTGGATTGCCGCCTCACGATAATATGTGGTGTTCCAGGCCTGAGGAGACAATCGGGTTCATGAAAAACGTCAGGAAACCCTGGATTGCCTTTAAGGTTTTAGCGGCCGGAGCCATACGCCCGCAAAAGGGCTTCAGATTTGCATTTGAAAATGGAGCGGATTTCGCCAATGTTGGCATGTTTGACTTCCAGGTTCGTGAAGACGCGCTTATTACCCGTGACATCATCGCTGAGATTAAGCGCAAAGGTCGCGCTCGAACATGGATGGCATAAAACAATGCGGCTAAGCCGATATGTCTTGCGGTTCTATATAATACAGGGCGGCTTTTGCTCAATCACTATTCCAATAGACCAGAACTGGAGATGCAATGAAGAACATCAAGGCGCGTATATACAACGGCGAAACTTTGATTGGATGCTGGTTAAATCTTGGGTCATCGCTCACATCTGAAATAGTAGGTATGTCGGGATTTGATTGGGTCCTCATAGATATTGAACATGGGTCGGGTTCTGAAGCTCAGATATTACAGCAGTTGCAGGCATTGGAGCACACGCCTGCTGCAACCTTTGTCAGGGTTGAATCTTATCAGAGACAGCGTTTCCATCGGATTCTGGATTTAGGCGCAGAAGGTATTATGTGTCCTCGAATCAATACCCTGGAGGAAGCCCGGCAGGCGGCAAAAGCAATCCGATATCCACCGGATGGGATAAGAGGTGTCGCTCGAATGGTAAGGGCGACAAATTTCGGTTCTGATTTTAGTGAATATTATGCCAATCAAAAGAAGAACCTCGTCTGCATCGTCCAAATCGAAACGGAAGAAATACTAAACAGTCTGGATTCGGTCGCGGCAATCGACGAAATCGATGTGCTGTTTGTTGGACCGATGGATCTCTCAATTGCGTTGGGTGTTTTCGGGCAGCCCGACCATCCGAGATTTATGGATGCTCTTAAAGCCACTGCTGATGCGGCCGCAAAAAAAGGTAAGGCGGCCGGTATCTTGCTACAGAATCCCGAAGAATTTAAGAAGTACTATGAATTAGGATTTCGTTTTATTGCCTGTAGTTCGGATTCGAGTTTTGTCCAGATTGGAGCCCGCAAAATGGCAGAGAGTTTAAATGAGCTGAAAAACTCTCACGAAACAGGGAAATAGAAATCATATATAAATCTAATCTTGAGGATTAGCGAGGAAACAAACTTTGAAAATTACGCAGGTTGACTCTTTTCTTATGTCCTATCAAATGCCTGAGCCTGTCAAATTGCAGTTTTGGGCCGGAGAACGGACAATTTTAAAAAGAGACGCAATGTTGATTCGAATAACCACCGATTCTGGCTTGAAGGGATATGCTCCAGGCCCTGCTCACGAGCGAGCAGATAGAGAAATAAAGCAGACAATCGCACCTTTTCTGATAGGCAAGGACCCTCGGCTCTGGCAGGAATTTTGCTTTTCAGCAAACCTGGAAGTCATGAAAATCTATAAGGCTGTTGAAATAGCGTTACTCGATCTTGTGGCGAAGTATGAAGGATGTACACTGTCGGCTTTGCTTGGCGGCCGGCAGCGTGACAGAATCAAACTGTATGGCAGTGCTGGTATGTACATGGAACCTGAGGAGTATGCCGAAGAAGCACAGGCTGTCATAGACATGGGATTTCCGGCGTACAAAATGCGCCCTGGTAACGGACCGGAGAAGGACCTCAAGACTGTTGCTATGATGCGGGAGGCTGTAGGCCCTGATGCCGGACTCATGGTCGATGCTCATACGTGGTGGAGGATGGGGGACAAAAATTATTCCTTCGAGACTATTGCGAAATTGGCTCATGATATGAAGGAGTATCATCCTGTCTGGCTGGAAGAACCTTTACCGCCGGATGACCATGCTGCGTACAGAAAATTGCACGCCCAATCGGATGTGAAACTGGCTTCAGGTGAACACGAACCGGATGATTTGGGCTTTCAAGATCTGATTAACTCAGAAGCGGTTGATTATGTTCAGATGGATGTTCTTTGCCAGGGAGGTTTCTCGAGTGCCCAGGAAATCTTTGAAGGTGTCAGCAAACAGGGGCTGCGATTTGCATTTCATAGCTGGGGCACGACCCTTGAAGTATTAACGGCCGGGCAGTTGGGTGTTTGCTGGCCCGACAATGTTGTTGAGTGGCTCGAATACCCATGTTACTCGCACAGGGAACATCCGGTGATGTATTCCTTTCCGCTGGCTGACGAGATATTATCCGAGGCTCTGGAAATTGAGAACGGGTATCTTGTTCTGCCGGATGGGCATGGCATGGGAGTTGAAATTAACGAAACTGTCTTCGAAAAATATCCTTTTATTCAAGGTCCCTGGTCTATTTTTAAGTTGAGTTCTACGGCCGAGACTATTGCCGTGACTGGGGATCACAGTGTCAAATGGGTGAAAGGAAACACGTCATGATCGACCCCCTGTGGCTTCTGCTGATTGGCATGATTGTTGTGTTGGGTGGGATATTGATCCTGCGTTTGCACGCATTTCTGGCGTTGATACTTGGAGCACTGATTGTCGGAAGTCTTACAACATCAGCGGGGTTGGAGAGGTACGCCAATCAAAAACAGATGACAGTTAAGGAAAAAACCGCTCTGGTGGAATCTTCCGTGGGGGAAAGGGTGGCTCATGGATTCGGCCGCACATGCACTAAGATCGGAATTCTAATTGCAATGGCTTCCATCATCGGAAAGTTTTTGCTTGAAAGCGGTGCGGCCGAGAGAATTGTCCGTTCGCTTGTAAAATGGCTGGGGGAACAACGCACGTCGTACGCATTTTTAAGCAGCGGCTTCCTGCTCGGGATGCCTGTCTTTTTCGACACGGTTTTTTATCTGATGATGCCCCTGGGCAAGGCGATGGGAGTCAGGACAGGTCGCAATTATGGTCTCTACATAATGTCGATTGTCGCAGGGGCGACAATGACCCATTCTCTTGTGCCGCCGACGCCGGGCCCTTTGTTCGTTGCAGGTGCACTTTCTGTAAACTTGGGACTGATGATCATAGGGGGAATCGTAGTCGGCTTATTTACAGTAAGCGCCGGTTATCTTTATGCGCTATGGGCGAATCGAAAATGGCCAATCCCCGTCAGGGACACGGCCGATACTTCTGCCGCCGACCTTAAAAGCATGACAGAAAAAGATGAAGCAATCCTGCCGCCGTTTTGGCTTTCGATGCTGCCCATCATCCTGCCCGTTATTTTGATTGCCGGAGGGACGTTTTTCAAGTCCTTGCAGAAGACACAATCTTCCATAACAACGGCCCCATTGTGGCAAAGCATTGCAGTGTTGATTGACAATGTCGGCAATCCCAACGTGGCCCTGACCATCTCGGCTGGAATTGCTTTATTGACTTATGCGTGGTGGAATCGAGGCAGTAAGATGAATATCACAATGTTCCTTCAGAATGCACTCTCGAGCGGCGGCTTAATCATTTTGATAACCTCTGCCGGCGGTGCCTTTGGTGGAATCCTGCAGCAGACCGGTATTGGTTATCGCATTCAGGAGCTGGCTGCTTCTTACCACATCGCAGTACTTCCTCTGGCATTTTGTGTAACAGCTATTGTCCGAACGGCCCAGGGTTCCGCAACGGTTGCCATGATAACAGCGGTTGGCATTCTCGGTGGTCTGGCCGGTAGCGGACAGTTGGGATTCCATCCGGTTTATCTGGCACTGGTCATCGGATGTGGGTCAAAACTCATTCCATGGATGAATGACAGTGGTTTCTGGGTTATATGCAAGATGTCTGGTATGACGGAGGCCGAAACGTTGAAAACCTGCTCGACGATGATGACGCTAATGGGAATCGTTGGTCTGTTTGTGATTATGATTCTAGCTCGTCTTTTCCCATTGGTTTAACAATATCGATAAACATAAAGTAAGGATTCATAATGAAAATTACCGACATGCGTGTTCACTCCATCGCTATCGCAGACCCCCCTTTACGCAGCTCCTATGGCCTTCATGCACCCTATGCCCTGCGGACGATTCTGGAAATAGAAAGTGAAGATGGCATAATTGGAATCTCTGAAACATATGGTGGAGAAATACCTGCACGCACACTCGAGGCGGACCGCCAAAAGATTATTGGTCAAAATCCTTACCGGCTGACTGGCTTGCTTTCTTCGATGGTGGAAGGTGAGGGCTCCGGAATCGAACGCTCGCAGACCTACCTTGTACCCGGCGAGAATCCTCTTGATCAAACAACTCGAACGTACGCAGCTCTCGAAGTAGCCTGCCTTGACTTGATAGGTAAATCTGTCAGCCAGCCAGTATGCGATCTCATCGGTGGTCGTGTACGGGATCGGGTCGCTTTCTCTGCCTATCCATTTTTCAAACACGCCGGTGGCGGTGGAGAAGGTGATGATCTGCGCGAGGACGAATATGGCGAAGTTATGACTCCGGATACACTTGTCCGGGAAGTCAAACAAATGATTGCTAAATACGGATTCAGCTCCATTAAGTTCAAAGGTGGTGTGCTTGAGCCCGATATAGAAATTGAAGCCATAAGGCTACTCTACCAGGAGCTTGGGGCCGAAATACCTCTACGTATCGATCCGAACTCGGCATGGACGGTTAATACCTCGGTGCGTGTGGGTAAAGAATTGGCAAAAGAGCTGTCATGTGGAGGATATTTGGAAGATCCGACTGCAGGTCTTGAGAATATGGCGGAAGTGAGAAAACGGCTCATGGCAGAGGATATCAAGACACCCCTGGCAACTAATGTGGTAGTTACATCGTTTGCAGACATACCACGAGCCCTGGAACTTGATGCCGTACAAGTTATTCTTTGTGACCATCACTATTGGGGAGGAATGCGACAGGTCCGGCATCTGGCAAATCTATGTAAGGTATTCGGTATCGGGTTGTCGATGCATTCCAACAGTCATTTGGGTGTATCTTTGATGGCCATGGCGCATGTGGCGGCGGCAACTCCGCATCTTACCTATGCTTGTGACACCCATTATCCATGGCAGTCGGAAAAAGATGAAGTGGTCGCCGGAGGCCGCGTACCGATTGTGGCCGGTTGTGTTATGATTCCTGATAAGCCCGGATTAGGAGTGGAATTGGACTACGACCAATTGGCAAAAGGACGTGAGCGCTACCGGAAATGTCCCTATCGTAAAAGGGATGATGAAGCTCAAATGCGCAAACACATAGATCCAAGTTGGGAACGGATACTTCCGCGATGGTAAATGATAAAGACTGTGATTTCACGCTGCTTTGGAGGAATAAATGAGCCAATGTCGAAATCTCGCAGATTACGCAGTTATTCTCTGCGAAAACGATAACGTAGCGACAGCGCTGATTGATTTGCCGGCGGGAGATTATATATTCAGCTCCGGCGAAAGCGCCACTACCATCACCGTACCTGAAGATATCAGAGCAGGTTTTAAGATAGCACTTTCGGACGTCAGCAAGTCAGGGCCGGTATATAAATATGGGTATGTAATAGGTCTTGCTATTGCAGATATTAAAAAAGGCGATTGTGTTCATATACACAATTTAATCAGCTTAGTATAGTTCTGTGGGGAGATGAACGTATGTCCACAATCAAAATCGAAGGATATCTGAGAAGGGAGAACCTTTTTGGCATACGTAACCACATTATCGTAATGTCCAGCGTTTCGTGTGCGAATTTCATTGTGGAGCAAATAGCCAGGATCGATACCGGTATTATCCCAATTACACATCAACACGGCTGCACGCACATGGGCGCCGACACAGAACAAGTGCTCAGAACACTTAGCGGCACTTGTAACAATCCGAATGTCGGAGGTGTCTTGCTGGTTGGGCTTGGTTGCGAGAGTGTAAATGTAAATAGCATTGCATCGCGGATCGATAGCGGTGAAAAACTTGTTAAAACGATTGTGATTCAGGAAATCGGCGAAGTACGGAAAATTATGGATATTGCTTGCGATTATCTTCGGCAGATAAAAGGATTCGTCTCGAAGCAGCAGCGAAGCGACTTTGATATCAGCAGTCTGACAATAGGTCTTGAGTGCGGCGGCTCGGACCCATTTTCCGGGATCACCGCCAATCCCGCTGTTGGATTAGTAAGTGATAAGCTTGTGGAGCTTGGTGCTACAGTGGTTCTCTCCGAAATACCTGAGATGATCGGAGCAGAAGCGAGCCTGGAATCCAGAATTCCGGATGAGGCTGTAAAGCTAAGAATTCTTGCCCGAATTAAGGCCTATGTTCAAATGATAAAAGATGCCGGTGGTGACCCGCGAGGCTGTAATCCGGCTCCTGGCAACATCAAGGCAGGGCTCAGTACCATTGAGGAAAAATCTTTGGGTTGTATTATCAAAGGCGGCCATTCCAATATTAATGAATTCGTCGAGTACTCTCGGCAACCATTGTGTAAAGGGCTTGTTGTGATGGACACGCCCGGAAACGACCCCGAATCGGTTACTGGAATGGCTGCCGGCGGTGCAAATCTGATACTCTTTACCACAGGTACGGGAACACCTGTCGGCAATCCGGTTGCGCCGGTGATAAAAATCTCTTCCAATACGAAAATGTATCAGCGAATGAGCAACTTCATCGATATCGATGCCGGCAAGATAATCGGAGGCACTCCGGTCGATGGCGTAGCTGATGAGATATTCGAGTTTATAATCGACGTGTGTAACGGAAGGCAAACTGCCTCCGAGCTCAACAATTGCAGAGAGTTTTCAGTCAATCGAATCGGCCCAACATTCTGAGATAAGGACTACGTATTACGAATTTATTTTATTTTTCTCTTTTGTGGCCTGCGTGTTGTCTCTCCTGAAAATTCCATCCTTTTGTCATTATGAGCTGTGTTGTTAAACAGTCGATTCAAGCTCTCTGAGTTGATCAACAAGATATCGGCGCATAGCTACGACTGTGGCCCCGGAGCGCATGAGAGTCACCCCGTCTTCGATGGAAGCTACCCCTCCTGAGGCCTTTATCCCAACACGATCGCCCACAACTTCCTTTATCAAGCCGACACTATGCACTGTAGCCCGGCCTGGCCCGAATCCCGTACAGGTCTTAATAAAATCAGCTCCACAGTCTGCAACTAATTTTGCTGCGGTAACAATCTGTTGATCGCTCAGGACTCCTATTTCAATAATCACCTTAAATGGCACATTGAACGGCCTGGCCACATCCATGACCGCTGATATATCCTTTGATAGACTTTTATAATCTCCGGCTTGGAAAGCTGAAATATTCATTACCATATCCAGGTCCGTAGCTCCTCGATTCAATCCTTCCTCGGCCTCTTTGCACTTGACATATGTGGTCACTCCACCACAAGGAAAGCCAACAGGAATCTGTGCACGTACATTTGTCCCTTTCAGGGTATCGACCAGAATACCGAGGTATTGGGGGAACGCCACAACAGCACGAAAACCATATGTCTTTGCCATCTCACAGGCCGTCCTGACATCATCTTGCGTTGCCGTAATCGTAAGCGCCTCAGAATAATCGATAACCGATATAAGGCATTTGATCTCTTCTTTTGTCACACCGAACATATTGTACCTCCAGTGCGTCATCAAATTACTATGTTTATATGGTTTCCGGATAAAAATCCGTAGCGGTTTCACTGTGTGCATAACCGCTAAATAAAATATGCTGCATAAGTCAGATTTTCAAGGAAAAACTATGCCAAAATGTGTGTTTATGGCAAACCCAACAAATACATATCAGATGCCATATCGACGAGTTTCTCTGGTTCGAGGACATCGGCTTCAAGCTGATAGAACTGCCCGACAAACAACACTCTATGAATCCTGGAAATAAATAAGGGAAGCTCCTTAGTCATGAGCGAAGCTGCTGCAAATAAAAACTTTGGATGAGCGACATTCCACTTCTAAAATACCCCCATTTTCGTGAGCTGTAAAATGCTAAGCTACCTTGAGTAAATTTTTAGACAACGGGTCACGGAAGCGAAGCGTCAAATCGCTTTCCGGATTACTATTAAGTCCGTCAAAAACTTCGGCGATTGCCTGACGAAGAGAATTGCTATCACCAAAATCAAAATTTGCCAGACTTGCTCCTTTGACATACTTCCAGATATGTTCGATATCATTTAGTTCAGGACTGTACGGTGGCAATCAAATTACCTGAAAACGACAAGACAACTCATCCAAAATTTCTGAACCACACAGGCGGTATGGTAGCTGGCGTTATCAAGTACAACAACACAATGCTTTTCATGATACTCACAGGCTAATTGCGCGAGAAAACCAAGAAACTCTACCGCATTTTTCCCATAGCCAACTTGGTAAGAGACCTTATTCGTGCGATAATTCAGTGCCCCATATATGGGAATCTTTTGATTTTTGCCAGGTGCCGGCACTTCAACACACCAGCCTCTGGGCATCCACATTCGAACCAAATGCGGATATAAATGAATCTCACTTTAATCAAGGAATAAAAGTTCTATACCGGAACCGGGTTCCATGGACTTTTTTTTACTTGCTCCAGGATGTCTCGAACCTCTGCAAAAGCATCCTTGTCGCGTTTTTGGGCAAGTGTATGTTTGGGACGTTTGAAAACGAGTCCTTCTTCTTTCATAATTTGACGGACTCTCGATTCGCTCAACAAAATTTTCATCTCTCTGGTCATGTGTGCCCGTATCCGTGTAAGGGTCCAAACAGTAAAAGGATAGCCCATCTTTCTCGGATTGGTCTTGATCGCTTCTATAAGTCGTGTTCGATAATCGACCGTGGCAATAACCGGCCTTCCGGAACGAGGTTTGTCGTAAATACCCTGGTAGCCTTGTGCCTCGAACAAATCGAACCAATTGTGAATACTTTGTCGGTTGCATCCGAGTATTTCTGCAATCTGGGTAACCGCATAGCCCATTGCGCTGAGGCGAATTGCGTGTGCTCGCTTGCGAACACGATTATTCGGCCCACGGCGGTACACTTCTTCAACTTCCTGACACTCTGTTTTGGTCAGAGTTCTAATAAATCTTTGTGGCTTCATGCCGACGTTCTCCCATTTCAATTTAATAACTCAGAAGTTTCATCGGCAAAAAGCACTTATTGTCTAAAAACTTTTTACAGGTAGCTTAGCATCAGTACATCCACCCCACTAGCCAATGGGAACTCCATCTTCAGCATACTTTTGAATCCTGTGGTTTGCATAATCGGCACAGATGGCATCGAAACCAAAGCTGACCTGGGAAGAAATCTTGGGATATCAAGAGCCAGGGTAATCCAGGTTATCAGGCGTCTTGCATAACATCGAAATGCTTCTGCTTCTGACTTTTTACTCGTTTGAAGTCAATAATTATCGGTGTAATTGATTCACTGAAATTATAGACTTCAAAAGTAGGGCAAGTCGGGATTAACAGCATCATCGGTCGCTCCAAACAGTTCGATGATTTCATATTTGCTTGAGGAAGTTATTAGACTCTGGTATATGAGTGAGTAGTTTATTTGTAGGCATATATACCAATACTTGTTTATCGGACATACTAAAAACACAGTAGGTGATAATAAATCCGATCTTGGGTTTTTGGGGACTTTATCCTTGATATATCGCAAAATAAATGATATAATTATCTATTGGGATTATTTCTTCCGCGTCTATTTCTAGTTGATTTTTTAGTACTTTAGAGTTCCTTTCTTGTTTATGAGAAAGAAGTATGATATTATCTTGCCGTGGTTTTTATTTAGAATCGGGCCTTCCAATCTAACTTGTGTATTTCAAGGAGAAAAATTATGAATAGCACGACAACAATGGCAAGTTTAGTACGCTGTATATTCTTATGTATTATCTTGTGTGTTCCCATTTGGGACACGATGGCCGGGAATGTTGTGAGTTCAACAGAAGCTGAACAAATCCAAAAAAAGAAAGATGCTTCTGTTAAGACCAGACGAGAGGCTATTGAAAAAGCTAAAGCAAAGCTCCAGGAAGAAATCTCGGAAATTGACTTGCCGGAAGACACAACACAGCGCATAAGTGTAAAGGAAATTCGTATCAGCGGCAACACCCTTTTAACAACCGATGAATTGTTGGCTGACATGCCTCTGATTTACAACGCTTCCACCGAGACATTAAAGATGGCTGAAAGTGACAATCTTTACGATTTCAGAGCACTGCATGATATCATTTTGGAACCCGGACAGGCTCGACAGGTTTCAACAAGGACTATACAGGGTTTTACTCAATATCTTCTCTCGGTTTATCAGGATAAGAATTATGCCGGCATATATGTTTATGTTCCCGCAAATACAATGAGGGAAGGACGAGAATTGCAGGATGAAATTTTGCTTTTAAAAGTCATTGAGGCACCCGTCAGTGCAATTACAACTACTTATTACACTCCTGAAAATGAGATAATTGAAAAGGGTTATCTCTGCAGCTCAGCGGTGATTGGCTGGTCGCCTGTAAAACTCGGAGAGGTGACAAATCAGAAAGAAATGAATGATTTTATTAACTTGCTCAACCTGAATCCTGACAGGTATGTTAGTGGGGTCGTATCGAAGGGAACCGAACCAAACTCTATTTCTCTGGGATATAATATTTACGAGGCAAATCCCTGGCATTGGTTCATTCAGGCGGATAACTCTGGCACAAGACCAAGGCAATGGGACCCAAGAGTCGGCCTCGTCAATACAAACTTTTTAGGTATAGACGACACATTAACGGTCATATACCAGGCGCCATGGGATTCAACGGTGGACGAGAATTACGGATTATTCGGCAGTTACGATTTTCCGCTGTTAGGACCTCGGCTGCGTCTTAACCTTTATGGAGGTCACAGTGAGTTTGACATAAGCTCTTCCTCTGGTCCGATTGACTTTCTTGGCAGAGGTACATTTTATGGCGGAATACTGCGTTACAACCTGCTCCAGACTGAAGATGGTTGGTTCTTTGATATCAAAGGCTCTCTTGAGCATACAAGAAGCAAGGTTACACCTTCATTGTTCCCGACCTTTTTGGGAACGGACATAAAGTTTTGGCTGTGGGGGGGCGGGATTGACTTGCACCGCTCAGACGATTTGTCGGAAAGCTCTATCACACTCGGCCGTTATGAAAGCATGGGAGGTGAATCCGGTGGCGATGAGTTTCGTCTGGCACGAGTAAATTCTGAATCCGATTTTGCCATTTATACTGCTTCTGCTGCTCACAACCAGTATCTCGATACGAATAAGATTCAGCGCGTTAGCGGCTCTTTTAGCTGGACAACATCGGACGAAAGACTGGTCCCCGCAAAAATGACCGCCTTCGGCGGAATGTACAGTATCAGAGGCTACGACGAATATGAACTTGTTGCTGATGGCGGAATGTTTGCATCCGGGCAATATGAGTTTGACCTTGTGAAATATGAGGAGTCTAAATTCCTTGATGATACCGGGGACAAACAAAGCAAGCCATTCCTGAGAAAACTTGCTCCTTTGGTTTTTGTTGACTATGGAAGAGCCAAGATAAGACACCCTGTTGGAACAGAACGAGCAGATGAAGATTTCTTTTCTGTAGGCGCAGGAGCACTTATAGAGCTTGGGGACAATTTCAGTGGTGCTGTCTATTACGGCTATCCCCTCAAGTCAACCGACAATACACGAACAGGTAAAGGGCGTGTGAGTGCCGGCGTGATGTTGAGATGGTAATGGTGAATTTATCCGACCAGGTAGTCGGAATGGAAGTATAAAATCGTTTATGGATATAAAATATAAATGGGGATTTTTGAATGAGGAAAAAAATGATGGGAAAGCTTAGGAAAATGTCAAAAACTTATTATTCGAGGCAAATTGTAGCTTGCCTGCTGGTGTACTGTATCCTTTTAGCAGTTCCGGCACAGGTTGTACTGGCCACACCCACTAATCCAGTGCAGGTGGCTCCCGTTGGAGGCACCATAACATACAGCGTGGCTCCTAACGTTACCAATGTGCATATGAATGCCGACGTCCGCGCAGTTATCAACTGGGATAGTCTGAATACCCTGTCAACCGAGGAGCTTCATTTCCTAGCGAGTGGGAATTTTGCTGTCTTGAACAGAGTAATTGCGGGAGGTGAAACGCTATTTAACGGTTCCCTTTATGGTAATCAGGGCGAGATCTTCATTGTTAACACTCGTGGCGTCATCTTCGGGCCTGACTCTTACATCCAGGCCCGAAACTTCGTTGCCTCAGGTATCGATATCCAAAATAACAACTTTATGAGTGGCATTTATCAATTTGAGAGCTTTCCGGCAGTTGGACACCCTTACAGCAACGTTATTGGTGATGTGACAAATGAGGGTGTGACAAATGGAATCAATGCAGAAAATATAGCTCTTATTGGTCAAAATGTTACTAATAAAGGTACTATAAGAACAACAGCGCCGGGCGGAGCTGTTGTAATGGCCGCCGGCGAAACTGTGTTACTTAGTGAGGTTGGCAGCAATATCGTTGTTCAGGTTAATATGACTAACCCGGCCCAGCACACCGTTGATAACACCGGTTCATTTGAAGCATCAAGCGGAAACGTAGGAAAAGTAGTTCTTGCTGCCGGTGATATCTATTCCACTGCTATCTCAGGCGTTGACAGCTTATCAGCCGTAGCAAATAGGGATATCGTCCTCAATGATAATATTCAAGCAGGTGAGATAGGGATGGAAGCCGGCCGGGACATAATTTTGGCAGTTGACAAGACTATGGACAGTGATGGGATGTTGACTCTTGAAGCGGACCGCGACATAAGCCTCCGTGGCCGGGTTGAGGCCGGTGGAGCAGGTGACGTTAGCCTGACGACTACCTCCGGTGATGTAGTGGTAACGGATGTCAGGGCTGTAGGCAACACTATAACGATTGACTCGGCCGGTTCCATCGAGGAATATGACGATGACGCTGATTCCGACCTTACGGCTGATGAGCTGGATTTGGACGCGGTATCCGGCATATACGGCCTCTCACCCATCGAGACTGCGGCGACTTTGATAGCGGCAGATACGACAGATGGCAATATAGACATTTCCAATGAAAATACTGAAGACACAACTGCGACATCGTTAACCACAGATGCAGGCGATATTGATTTCTACCAGCACGGCGGCGGCAGTTTACAGGTTGACCTGGCCACCACGGGCGACGGCTATATAGATATAGAGGTTGCTGATGGAGGGGACCTTACGGCTATTTCAGTTGAAGCCGGCGGCGACTCTGATGTTTGGCTTACCACTACGGCTGGTGACGTTTTTGTGGATGATGTCGAGGCTCTCGGCAATACTATAACGATTGACTCGGCCGGTTCCATCGAGGAATATGACGATGACGCTGATTCCGACCTTACGGCTGATGAGCTGGATTTGGACGCGGTATCCGGCATATACGGCCTCTCACCCATCGAGACTGCGGCGACTTTGATAGCGGCAGATACGACAGATGGCGATATCGATATTGACAACACCCATGCTTCAGATGTCCTCGTAACATCTTTGACCACAGGTACAGGAAACATCCTGTTTAGTCAGGACGGAGACGGTAACCTGACTGTGACATACGCAGAAACAACAACCGATGGTAGTATTGCGATAGATGTAACCGAAGCAGATCTCACTGCAGTGGAAGTGATAGCTGGTGGTGCAGGTGATGTTCAATTAACTACAACGACCAGCGGCGATATAATGCTTGGATCAGTAACTGCTCTTGATGATGAGGTAGATGTTGATTCAGCCGGTTCTATCAACGACTCTTCGGACGACACAGATGTGGATGTTGCAGCTGATATGTTAACTCTTACTGCCGTTGATGAAATAGGCGGTAGTCCGATAGCTAAGACGATAGATACTCTCGGTGCTATTGAGACTACGGTTAATGGCCTTGATGCTCAATCCAGCGGTTCTGGTGATATTGTGATAGTTGAAACAGATGATGTGGATTTATACGACATAATCGCTACCTCCGGCAGCATATATCTGGAGGCAACTCTGGGAGGAATGACTCATGTTGGTAGTGGTACTACAATCGAAGCCGGCAGCAGTACCTTGACATTGGTACAACAGAACGATTTGGATTTGGCAGGCTTTACATTTGCTAATCAGGCAAACACTGATCTTATGGTTGAAATCACAGATGGTGGATTTACAACAGTTGATACGGCTAACGGCGGAAATGATGATAATGCGGCTGATCAGTGGCAATCCATACAGGCATTAGCCGTCAATAACATTGTGCTTCAGGGTTCAGACGCTGATGAAGATATTAAGATTGGTACTCATCCCGGTTTTGAGCAGATAAGCCATCCGTTTGGCGGTATTGTGGAATCTTCTGAAGGCGGAGTATCAATAATATCGGATAACCACACAGTCCGTACAGCAAACCCAGACCCAGACTACGCTATCCTCGATAATGTTGCCATAACCGGCACTTCCGATGACGAACTGGATATAGGTGTTGACCTGCCTTATGGACCCGGTAAAGCGGCAATTGTGATTATGGGTGCCGAAGACCTGATGTTAGGTGAGAATACCACACTTACAGCTTCTGGAACGTACGACACAACCGGCGATGTTGATGACCGTGAAGGTCTCAATTTATTGGATGTCCGAACTGAAATACCAAGTGGTTTCCCGAGGTATGAAGGTGGTCCATTCGATGCGGCAATCTATCTTGCAAGTACTGATGGAGACATCGATGTCAGTTCGGCAGTCAGCATTTCCTCTTCTATAATAGAAGAGGAGTTGCCTGTTATTGTATCTGAAGGAGCAATGGTTATCGACGCCTATGATACTGTCACCTTCGATGAATCTGGAATTGTAGGAGGCGCATTTGAAGACTCTCTTACAAATGGAGACGTTGGTGACAGGCTGGAGGTTGTCTCTCGCATAACCGAATGGCTGTTCCAGGCTGAAGGCCGCCTGCCCTATTCGTCTTATCCGTATAATGGCGTGGGGCCTTTCCCGCCCGGTTACACATATGTGCTCCGCGGGGCCGGCCTTGACAATCCTGCTATCACAGACGGTAGAGCCTGGGTTCTTGTGGATCCGGATAATGCGCCTCTTGATAGAGAAGCAGGTGAACAGGCTCAAAAGCAAATTTTGGGCTTAGATGGTTGTCCTATTCTGATTGCAGCAGTCTCTGCAGAGCTTGGAATTCCGGAAGAAACCATCGAAGTGTCCCTGGCAAATTCCTACGCGCTTAACACCGATATTCAGCCGTGTGAAAGCTGCGCAAGGCTCCTTGACGCTGCGGTAATCTTGGCTGACGAGAACGGTTCAGGCATGGCTGCAATGAATCAGGTATTTAACGAGCTGGCACCTGCTAGCGCTCCGTTCACCCCGGAAGTGGCCTCATCGATTGTTACAGCTTTCGCCGGACGCATCAATGATGGAACCCAGTATGCCACAGCAATAGAATACATTGATGCTTTTGTTCAATATATTGCTGTTCTAAATAACGATATAGGCTCACCAGTTGGTGATTCTGTTGCCTATGTAATAGAAAAATACGGCTCAGGCATAACTGGCAGCGATAACGCAAACATGGCAGCTTTCGTTGCGGCACGTTTGGAAAGCGGTGAAACTTTCCCTCAGTAATTGACAAGGTGAGTTAGAAAAAGCCGATTATTGATTGTCTTAAAAATAAGCCCGTACAGTGCAAATACTGATCAGTACTTAAACTCTTGTTTGTTGGTAAGTTAATAGTAATATTCTCGTCTGCAATTTAGCGAGAGAATCATGATTTGCGTTTGAGTCTTGCTCGGAAGTCGTTGAAATTGACCTGGGGGCGCCCGAAACGTGTATGCTGTTTCGATAAACTCATCGTTGTTGTCCAGATTTCTTAGGCAGCCAATCTGTGGTAGGATTACCGCAAGCTCGATGTACAACGATGATTTCGACGTGGGCTCGATATATATCTTTTTTTATTTAGCGATAGCTGTCCTTTGGACTTTTATTAACTCGGCCGACATGACCGTCAAGGAAATTAACATTAACACCACCTTCTGTTTGTCCCGGTTTGCGGCCATGCGGGAAGATGCCTTGCTTACGGAAGAAGTCGCATACTACCCAAATCTCTGCGGGTCTCGCATTACTGCACTGGCGATATCGCTCATCCTGGATGCCGGTCTTGCTCGTCTGGCCAAGCCAATTACGATGAGCCTCCATGCCATGCAAAGTCAATTGTCGCGGCAGGAATAAAGTGGGATCACGCCAGGTACTTCCATCTAACTCCTGTTTGTTGGCGTGGAAACTCCAGTAAATATAAGTAATATTACCGATTTGACGGTTATAAGGTGTATCAATCACAGAATCCATACCCCCGGTAGGTACACCACCGTTTGGATCGTTCGCGATCTGCTCCAATAATTTGGCTTGTGGACAATAGAAAGCTTCAAACAGGCTGCCGTTTTTATAGGCATTGAGCTTCTGCAGCAAATTGCGATGAGGATTATGTTCGGTTGCCTCCAGTGGATATCGATTATTTCTGTCATCATTGGCGTACATTATCAGAGCAATATTAACCTGACGAAGGTTACTCAGACATGTTGTTTCATGGGCTCTAAATCGCACCTTGTGCATAGCAGGTATGAGTATCCCCAACAATAGAGCTATAACAGCAATGACCACTAATAGCTCGATTAAGGTAAAACCTGTTTTTGAAAAGATTTGATTTAGCATTCTACGTTATTTTCCCTCTTCTTTGGAAACGTTTGCTTCAGTTTTTCGGAATTCAACCCAAATCCCATAGTTAACATTTTCACTACCAGGCGGTTTCGGCCTGTCAATGCGATAGTCCTTGATTCCCAGGACATTCATAATGTTTGACAGTTCATGGGCTTTTTTATCCACATCATATTGCAATTTTTTGCCCTGTTTTGCGCGTATCTTTTTTGCCGTTTCAACAGGCAGATTTCTCGAAAAGCCTCGTTCAATATAAGCCACCGCTCCTGGTTTAAGCACACGATATATCTCACTGAAGGCTTGTACCTTATCCTCCCAGAAATGATATGAACCTCTGGAAACAATGATATCTGCAAAATTATCTCGAAAAGGGAGATTGTGGGCATCGGCGAAGATGGCACTCACCTGATGTCCTACACCATTTTCTTCCACTCGCCGGTAAAAATTTGAAAAATAATTTGGATTGATGTCTGCATTAACCCAATGAAGTCGGCTGCACTTGCACAATTCAATAATTAGTGTGCCCGGACCGCTTCCTAAGTCAATCCCGATACCATCTTGTTCGCTCAAGTCGAAATCTGAAACAATCTGCTCAGCCAAAGGAGCATAGACAGGCGCAAGTGTCTTACGAATTGTTCTTATCATACCAAGTGCATTTTGCTTGGTATATTTCTCGTCCGATGGTGAAGACATAGGTTTGCCGTTGAAGCATCCCGCTCCACAAAAGAACAGTATCAGAGCAAGCAAGTAAAATCGCTTTAACAGTTCCATCATCAATCTAATCTCCTCTTAAAACTTTGGTATAATCAATATACTCTGAGTATCAGTCGTATATAACAATAAGATTACCTTTCCACTTCACCTCGACTAGAGATAAAGACTCTTAGGCAAAAGCACAAAATTTGACTATCTTCAAGAATTACTACGGCACAACAATTGCTTTCATTAGCCGAGTCCGAGAGAACAGGAGCCGATGGAATTGGCTACGACCTCAAGACTCCAAGTAAAGCTCCTATACTCAAGGAAATAACTAAGTTCCAATCAAATATTCCTTTTGTTTTTAACAAGGTTAATAATCAAACAATGCAAATTGGTGTTTCAGAAACAATGGTAGCTATCGTCGGTCCAAGGATTGATAATCGGTTAGCAAATATTTTTCGCCCTTTTTCTCGAAGTATAGCATAAGTTTCTCTTTCGGGATTTTCCACATTTCTTTACTTGATGAACTACTTGGGACTTTCTCAACAGATCCTTTCTTCCCAGGTGTCCTGAAATGGACAAATCTTCCATCATCTACCTTAAGTCCCCGAAGGCGCCAGTAGTTCCTTTTGAGCCATTGACCTGGAGCTTGGGGAATCACCGGCCCACCGATAAAAGGATCATCTTCAGGTAGAATCTTTTCAGGTTGGTTCTTGCCAAAGACAAGAAGAAAGCGGTCGCGAGCCGGTCGTGGGCCCTGAAACCACAGGAAGAAGCCTGCTTCAGTCATCTCTCGTTTTACGGTCTTCGGCTGTATCTTTCTGTGATGGCTTGCCTCACGCCGGGACAAAAGTTCCTGAGCTCTACGATCAAGAACATATATGCAACCGACTGGTGAAAGCTTTTCATAAATCTTAGCAAGCATAGTTTTTCCATGGAAAAGCAGGTGATAGCTGTCTATAAAGAAAACTACATCGATCGACTCAGTTGACAGATTGGGATCGCCGTTTTCTGTAAGGATCGAAGGAAGATGAATATCAGAGGGAAGCGACTGTCTCTCTTCTTTTTGTGTAGCCCACTCCTCTAAAATAATATCCAGCCCTTCGCTGGAAGAGTTTTCAAGGATTGGAACTATCACTTCGCGTGCCTGTCCCAGTGCTACTATAACAGGATTCTTATAAGGACAAGCAAGTGGAAGGAATAGATGGGAATACTTTTCTACCGAAATAGAAAGAAAAGGATCTGGATCACTGCTCGGATATTTCAGTTCTTTGGGACGTTGAAATATGAGAACAAAGTTGTCTTTTGTATGCCAGTACTGTTCGGCACAGCCCATGAAAGCAAATCCCTCTTCTCTTGCCTCTCTGACCACCGTTGTTTCGGCAATCCAGAAATGTTTCTTTTCACGTAGCTCCCGGGGAACCCAGTCACGTAACGTCCCGAGTTGTCGATCAACCACTACAAGATGGCCGCCCGGTCTCAGTGAGCGCCAGATCCCTCGTAACATCTCTCGTGGTTTTGCAAGATGGTGATAAACGTGATTCATATAGACAAGATCAACGGAATTCGAGGGTAAACAAGGATCATCTGTGCGGCCAAGCACTGCGCGAACCTGACTAAAGTCTCTTTTCTGAGCCTCCGTCTTTAAAGATTCCACATTGCTTTCTACGATTTCCTCCGCAAATACCAATCCTGTTTCTCCGACAATCTTCGCAAAGACCCACGTATCCCGGCCTCTACCTGCCCCGATGTCGGCAATAACCGCCCCTTCGCCCAAGTCAAGGTGTGAGACTATGGCTCGGACAGATCCCGCTCGATCATTTGGTTTAGCTGAGTGCAATGTGTTAGACTCCCCGGAGACCACCCTGGGGCTATTGTCGATAGAGTCCAGAGATGCGAATGGCCCTGCTGCTCTGTTTTCGTCAGCAGATACCGAAGTAATGAAGTGAGGCGACATTTGCCATATCGCAAACACAAATACTGCCATCACTAAGCTATGGTTAGGGACTTTTCGGAATTTCATAGTATTCCTCCAAAAAAGAAAGATAGTGAATTTTAATAAACGGCTTATATGCCACTTTTTCTCAAATGTCAATTCACCCCCACACCAAGTTGTGGGCGTTGCTTTGAGACAATTCGTGTGCAAGTTGAGAATACGGAGCGGCCAGAAAGACAAGTCATAACACTGACAGAGAAGCGAAACGCCAAAGAGATTCCGATTGATTATCAATTCAGAGCCACTTATACCAGGGCCAAACCCAAGAATCTTTATTCAAGAGTATTATGTTTGGCGGTTTGCTTGTTTTGTTTTCAGCGTTGCAGCAAGCAAATAGCTTTAGCAGGAAATTCTGCTACTTCAAAGGCCGTATGGGAATTCGTTCCGAGTTGATCATCACAACTCTTTCGCCTTCACGTCGAAGCAGTAAAGGTTATTGTCATATCTCAGATACAGTCGTCCGGCAGTCACCACGGGATAAGCCCAACTGGGGCCGTCGCCCTGAACGCTGAAGTTGCCCTTCATCTCCATGCCTTGAGGCGAGCAGGTGGCCAGGCCCGCAGCCCCATCCCTCTCGCCAAACAGGTACAGCATCCCGTCGGCGAAGCAGACAGAGCCTTTGCTAACTCCCCTTTCTTGCCACATCTTTTCGCCAGTCTTGAGATCCAGGCAAACCCAGCCCCTGCTGTGATTGCCATAGATATACCCATCGTGCAGGACGTAGCCCCCGTGATGGCAGTCCATGTCCCCTGTTCTCCAGGCCTCCTCGGCAGTAACTTGGCCGCGGTTGATGGTGAGCTTGAAGCAGATACCGCCCTTACGGTATCCGTTAGCCCAAAACACGTATCCGTCGGAGAAAGCTGGTGTGGGACAATTGGCGGTGTTGCGGGCACTGAAGGGATTGGACCAGAGCACGCGACCATCCTTAGGGTCGACACAGACGATGCCCCCCTGGGTGCCGTTGACGATCATGGGCACTCCTTGGTACGTGAACAGGTAGCAAGAACTATACTGCGCTTCAGCCTTGAATCCTCGGCTGATCCATATGGTCTTGCCGGTGGTCTTGTCCAATGCGACGATGCAGTTTTCCCCGCCGGGCGTAACCACAGCCAAATCGTCATAGATCAGCACCGACTCAGCATAGCCCCAATTCGGCACGCCGCCGCCGAACTCGCGCATCTGCCTGGTCCAGTTCTCCCTGCCGGTCTTGGCTTCGTAGCAGCCGACCAGTCCGTGGCCAGAGACAAGGTACAGGTTTCCGTTGTCTATCACCGGTGTTGACCGCGAGCCGGGATGGTTTCTGGTCCATGCCGCATCAATGTCGGTCTTCCATTGGGGGTTGCCATTGAGATCAAAGGCGAACAGCACCAATCGTTTGTCTATATCACCGGTAATGTAGATCAGCCCCCCGCTAACGGCTACGCTGGAAAATCCTTTACCAATCCCATCCTCTTTCCACAGCAGCTCGGGTCCCTCGTCCGACCACGCTTTCAATAGGCCCCGATCAGGGGATTTCCCATCCCGATGTAGTCCCCGCCAGCCTGGCCATTCGTCGGTCTCACCCACCGCCGCCACCGGTGTAATAGACATCGTTAGTAAGAGCGCCAATGTCCTAATTAAATGTCCAATTTCACTCATGTCATACTCCTTTCAAATAGTTTTTCATACAACTACAATTTACATCGCTTCTGCTGCAAGTGTTCAAAAGTATTTCCACCCCCAAAGTATCAAATCAAGCATGTATCATACGTTTTCATATCTTTTCTTCTTACAACTGAGGTTCCCCTTCCGGTAAACCTATTTCTCCGCAAAATTGTGCAATAATTGCGACGAGTATCAGTTCACCTCCGAGAAACAATGCAATAGAAGGTCCAATTGAAAAATCAAGATAATACGAAAATAGCAGGCCTGTTATTGACGCCACTGTTGCTGCAGCCCATATGATTATCAACTGCACGACTAAGCGCGAAGAAATAATCACCGATATTGTGGCAGGTATTATGAGATAGGCAAACACCACGACAACGCCGCCAATTTGAACGGATAACGTTATTACAATACCAAGCAGCAAATAAAAAATAAAATCCCAAAATATTATCTCAATACGTTTATTAAGAGCTTGACGATAACCATTCGAGGTTCAACAATTATTCAACCGGGATTTCACGCAAATATGACTTAACAATCCTGCGAGATCTTACAATTTTAACGAATTGCCAAATCCACAATAAAATCGTAAATATTTTGTTCATTTGTTATTCGATTTACCTTGATATTTTTCTATCGCAGCTGCAAGTGTAATTACAGCCAGCTTAGCACAATGTTTGTGATCTTCGGGGAGACCTTCAAAATATTTGTTAACATCTTCCGGTTTAATCCGGAGTGCTTCTTCTAAGGATTTTCCCTTTGCTGTTCTTGTGACATAGCTGGCGCATGTAATTGAGGCACCACAACCATCAGTCATAAACCTGATATCGCTTATCTTTCCTTCCCTGACGACTAAATATATATCGAGAGTATCTCCACAGACACCCGTAATGCTGACATAGCTGTCTGAATCTTTTATCTTCCCAATGTTTTCAGGTCTCAAAAACTCTTTTTTAAACTTCTCCGAATAGCCCTCCAATATAGCTTCCTGGAGATCCTGCGCAATTTTGTCATGCTTTTCTGTCATTTGTCTTTGCCCCTATTTCTTTCTACGTATTTAATTATTTGTAAGACCAAACTGAGTAAAACTTTACTCCTTTAGCCAATCAGGTACGCGAACATCTTTGATGATGTGGTCTATGTGGGGAATATATGGTTTGAGATCAAGAATTGGACTGTTGTTAAGGGCGTCGATGTTTTCAATATACACTATATTTTTTTTCACTGAAATAATCTTGCATAAGCTCAGGGCAATAAGGTTTGGCCGAACAGGCGCGCGGCAGGCGAAAACACCGGTTAGAGGATTTTTTTTATTGCCACGTGGATGAACCTGAAGGATACTTCTTTTTTCATGTGTATCGTTTCTATCAAACCAATATAGCACGAAAACGTGTGAAAAGCCGTCCAACCCTTTAAGAGCATCTTTGTACTTCTTAAAAATATGCAAGCTCACAGACTTGCCTTTTCTTTCTATCCTGCCGACCGGGTACAGTTCGAAGAGACTGCTGGTATTCTCACTTTTCATGGTATTTGGTTTCACCGAGTCATTGCCAAATGCGCATGTTGTACTACAGCCAGCCATGATAAGGCTGTTAAAAAGCACTGCACGTCTTGAAATGTTCATGTCAAGTTCCTTTCAGATTCCAATCCGTAGTCCCATATCCGAGCAGGTAAAAATGTCGTTGATAGCTATGAATACAGACTCAGCACAATTCCAGCTGAATTAAAAAGTTCAACAGCCTTCTTGCGAGTATCCTCAAGGTTAATCTCTCCTTCAGGACCCACAATATCAATTCGCATTGAGTACTAATTCGATTCTTTTACAAACAAAAGCGGAAACACGATATCGCTTACACAACAAGGTATCCACACAGCGAGGAAAAGAAACAAAAAGATAGTAATGTAGGAAAGCACACCCAAGGCTTCTCCTTTAGCCATGATAATATGAAACAGTGATGTCCACGTACTTAATAAAACATGTCCGGCATGTGGAAATTTTGTTTTGGGCCAAAAATATGCTATTACAATACCTGCTATTGCTAAGGGATTCACTAACCACCATTTTTCGATAAAGCCTATATGGAGACCTCTGTTAGGCATCTCGAGCAAAACCTCACCTAAATAAGGGATTAATGAATCGCTTGTTGTTGCGATACCGATAGAACCTATATAGCCAATCATTAGTAAAATCCAAAGGTTACACTTACCTTTTATGTGTCCGCATTTGTTGATTTTGTACATAGAAGCCGTCACAAGCGCACTTAGCAGAACATGAATTGGATGAAGTGTATAGAAAATAGAATATGAAGCTTTAGGGGACAATGTCTGGGAAAGATACATAACGATTATTCCTGTAATTGCCCCAAAAAGAGTAAAAGGAGCGTGTTTTCTTAACTCTTTCAATATTTGCTTAGGCATGGGTTTTTGTGCTCAATTGCGTTCCGAGCGAGTATCTCCGATATCGTGTCACGGCTTCATTATATAATAAGGTCGGCAATTCTTGAGCTCCGTTTGGATTTCACTTTTGGCGCAGAAGAGTCGCTCTACATTATTTGATTTATAGCTGCTGTGCACTGGGTACCTAGTCGCAAAAGACTTGGCGTCACAGGCCAGATGAAGCGAGTCCTTCTTCTCATATCTTCCGATGTTGACATGGCGGGTGTCGTCACAGTTCTCAGTTGTCCCATTCCCACCGTCGGCAGTAAGCCCTTCCACGACAGAATCGCCTCCAACGTGGCCTAGGCGCGTCTTGAAAACAGCGAGACTGCCACAATTTGGGACCATAATAGAGACAACTCCCTCTCCTGACCGTTTTTTGATCTGCAGTTGTCATAGTAGATGGCGACAGTGTTTCCTGGCCAAGCCTGCTCCCGGCCCAGTAAGGACGGAGGTCAGAGTCACGCAACTGGACTATATTACTGCCAATAATCAGTGTTTGAGCGACATATTGATTCGGGGGCATCTTGTCGGTGCGGAATCCAAGTAAATCGAGTTTCCTGCCCACAGTAAGCTGCTTGACAGTCTCAGACAGCTCCGGCGCTGGTCCCAAATGGATGTTGAGTTCTCGGCCTTGCTTGTCCCTAAGAATCAGATGAGTTCCAAGGTCAGCTTTGCCGGTAGTGTTCTCACATGGATGAGTCTTGATCTCCTGCAACTTGCCTGAGATGAGGACCAAACGAGGTTTCAGCCTTTGCTGCGAAATACCCTTGTCGTCACCCATCCCCCGTTGCCCTGGAGCAGCAGCCACCCAGATCAGCACAACCAGAGCAGTCACGAGCACGTTAATACCATCACATCCGATAGCGCAAAGTCTTGTTTTGTCCAAGTTCTTCATGACAATTTCTCCTTTATTAACGATATCTGTTTGTTATTTATCCACGCGAGCATGATTGGAACGAGATGCTATGCAGGATTAGACCAGAACTTTGTAAAATTGTTCCGGCAAAAGTAAAAGGAGCGTGGCCTCTTAACTCTTTCAATATTTGCTTAGGCATCGGTCTGGCCTTTGGTCAACTTTAAAAGGAAGTTCATAACGTTATATTACGGCTTGATAGTAAAGCTGTTGATTATGCGGTTTTGCTTCGATTCTGCCCACAAACGACAACTCCTCTACGTACTTAACAGCTTCGTTTCGATGGAGGCCAAGACCTGCGGCAATATCTTCAACAGAACATGGCCGACGTTTCAAAAGCGTCAGAACATCTTCACAGAGAGCGGAAAAATCCTGTTGTTTATGAACATTACTGTAGTCAGCGATAACTTCTGCCTTCTCGTACAGCTTCTTGGTTATAGTTTGTAATTGCTTTTGCGGTACTGGTTCCGCAAAACCCTCGGCAGGTGGACGAGTAACAGTATTTACCTGAACTTTATCGGGTTGGATAGCATTTATACATGTCTTCAGTCTTTTTATTTCCATCTCTGGTGTGGTTACACCTGCCAGAAGGAACACTTCCAACCAGTACTGACCACTATAAGCTTTACGGAATTCCACAAGACCTTGAAGCATTTTGCTGAATGTAATATCCTGATGAGGTCTGTTAACATATTGAAATATCCGGTTGCTTCCTGCATCGAGTGATGGAACAACCATATCCGCAGATTTCAAGGCCTTTCTTACTTCCGGCAGCCATAACAGTGAACCGTTTGTAAGCACAGCTATGGGAATATCAGTAATGTCTTTAATCCTGGAAATGAGATCCTCAAGTCGCGAGAAAAGCGTTGGTTCACCAGAGCCGGATATTGTTATGTAGTCTGGCTTGGTGTAAAGTTTGCTTTTGAGTTGTTTGATAACGGTTTTTGGTGGGGTCCACTCACTGCGTTGAGTAGTCTTATTAGTCGTTCTTCCCAACTGACAGTAGATGCAGTCGTAAGTACATATCTTGAACGGCACAACATCAACTCCGAGTGAACGTCCCAGCCTCCTTGATGGAACAGGGCCATATATGTATTCTCGATTGTTGCTATTGGTAGTTCGGGTAGCAATAATGTAGATTCCTTTTCCAGTCAGTAGCCAGGTCTAAGGTATTTGAATGAATACTCTGGCCAGCTTTTCTATAGAATGATGGAACCTTGACGATTCCGTAGCAAAGTGAAATGTCCTATCCAGAGGATTGTATCGACGCGATATTCCAACACTTCCAACTGTATCTATTTCGACTTACCTTGGGTCTGATGTGAACGACACTGTGCGAGATACTCTCACAAAGGGTGAACTTTAAAAACGGGGTAGCATAATAACCACTAATACCACCTTGAAAATTTCTTAAGCAAAATATACAGTTCATTGCTATAACAATTTATTATATTTTGATACATTCCATTTTAACAAAACAAGATATCGTTATTTCCCTCTTAATTTAGGGTGATTTTGAGGCATTTCCGTTGTTATATCCAGTTTTATATCTAATGGATTATATCTATGCATCATGCTCACTTTTCCAATTAATCTTATGTTTAATTGAGAAACTCCTTTTCTATCAGTATATGTTTTTGCTCTCGTTGTATAATTGTACAGTACAATCATACTCTCTAGTTCCTCCTGAATTAGTTTTAGGAGTTCTTCCCCTGTGACTGCAAAATATTTATTTCTTAATCCCTTAAAAGAAAATGTTCTATCTTTGAATTCATTTATTAAGTAGATCGCTAAATTTATCCCTTTACTTTCCTGATTGATTATATTTTTCCTTCTTTGTATCAAATCAGTTAAAAACATTTTGCTTTTGTCCTCAACATATTAGAGCCTTCTTCAATTGCCTCTTGATAGGAATTCGTCATTCCCATGGAACGATACATCATATTTACTGGGTATACCAAGGTATTTGATTCTTTCAAATATCCTTACCCTCAGACTGTATCTCAGTTATCGAAGGCTATAGCACCACGGATATTAGGTTCACCGGCGACCGATTTAGCATTAGCAATCTGGCTCATAAATGAGCTGGGAGTGTTTGGATATATTGCAATAGTGGATCATTGATCATAGAACATCTCCATAATTTATTGGTTCAAACAATAACATTGCAATCGCAACAGTTGTTGTCCAGAGACCTTTCTGCCCTCTGGCTGTTTGCGTAGTATTAGAGGTTCTGATGATCAGCCCGCTTGCTTTATAGACTTGCTCTTTTTCAGACCATGCTTTATCCAGATCGACTTCAAGCCCGAGAGTTGTTCCAAGCATATCGGCGGCCAGATCCTCGGCCATATCGGCAGCTTCCTGCTGGTTCATACCATGACTATGAACTTCGCTGATGTATCCCCATTTGTTCCGATTTTTGGGAACGGCGATACCTATCGAAGAAGCGATTAAACGACCGTGTTCATCTGTGTGTGACCTTGCCATAACGCAGTAAGATATCTGACCAGGAACCAGCGTTTTTAATCCATTATCACGACCAATAATCTTACACTTCGGTGGAAGTATCGATGAGACCTGAACCAGATTCTGCTGCGCCACGCCCGCCTGCCTTAATGCTTCTTCAAATGATTTCAGCTGATATCTATGTCTGCCCACCCCTTTCGTCAAGAAAACCTTTGTCGGAACCAAACCATTCATGCCAGTTTCCAAATGAGTTATAATTCTGCTATTTTAGCTTTAAGATTTCCTATGGATTCACCTTAACTACTCATACTGCATACGCTGAATGCGATATTATGGGGAATACCAATGACAAGCTCTTCCTTTTCAATACCTCCATATTTTCTGGAGTCAGGACAGCCGAAAGAAATACTTATTTTTTGCTTAAGGAAACTTTTAACCGCAACGTTTCCACAAACAGACATTATGCCTGAGATTTCTGTGTTGAGATTACGGCTGGTCATTTTCTGCCAACATCTAATCAGCTTCATTGCTGATTCAGGGCTTGCATAACTTATATAGACATCACCCTCAATATCTCTGCCAAGAGAAATCCCAGAGATTTTTTCATTCAGAACAGGCACACTTCTTATCAATTCATAGGCTGCATCCCGTTCAATGCCTATTTTCTCGGAAAGCCCTTGAGCCAGCTTCACATCATTGTTTTTAAGCCAACCGAAGCATCTTCTGGCACCATCACAGCATATATGGCAGAGAGATAAAGAGATATGTTTGTTCTTTGCTTTATATACAGCTTCACAGAACCTGATTGATTCAATGTCATTTGCAGGTATTTGTTTCTCAAACTTAATCGCCACCCAGTCAGAACCGCTGATTTTTGTCAATCTTTTACATATCAGATTCAACTCCGGCCCTTTATTTGACATACAGCACGTTAATCTCCGTTAAAATGATTTGTCCACCAGCACTCAAAAAAACGCATTTATCACCAAAAGCGTTTTTTAAATCTCCCATAGCTTTCCGGCCGGTACAATGCAAAGGTACAATTTTTTGAATTTCGTATCTTTTGAAGGCCTCTATTGTATTTGCGATTCGTATCCGACTTGCATTCAACAGGTGCATACCACCGATGACAGCGTATATTTTATTTCGGCTTGTTAAATTACTGATATAGTCGAGTGCATTTACAACACCTGAATGGGCACATCCAAGAACAACAACCAACCCCTTGGCTGATTCGATAAACAATGTTTGGTCATCTAACAATTCGTCGGGTTTCTGGTAATTTTCATCAACGAAAAAAGCTCCTCCGACATCCTCAAAGTTATTTATACGTGGTACCTGCCCAGTTACTGACATTCCAGGAAAAATTTGGGCAGGTGTAGCTGTCCAGATAACATGACGCCTTTGAACAGCCTTCTTCGCTAAATGAGACATCCCAATCGATTTCACCCCAAGGACTTTTCGACTGAACTTTGGCTCAGTTGCAGCGGGGTGCAAATAAATCTTTGCTTTTGGAGCAATTTCAAGGACAGCCGGCAAACCTCCTGTATGGTCATAATGGCCGTGACTTAGTACAATTGCATTGGCTTCGGCTAAATTGATACCAAGTGTCTTTGCGTTCTTGACAAGGATATCACTCTGACCAGTATCGAAAAGTATTCGCTTGTCGCCATATTCTATCAAGAACGACAAGCCGTGCTCAGCTAACAAGCCACCATCTAATGCAGTGTCCTCAACTAACGTTGTTATGCAAAGATCCTTATTCATGAAATCTCCTCCGATGCGTCAATCAATTGGGGACGGTCAAGGAATTTGGCTTTAGCTGTAGCTTTGACTTGGCCGGCTTGAAGAATCTCAGCTTCTAATAGATACAGAGGATGTGAAGATCGTGCAATTCGTGCTGAAACTGCCGCCTCTTGGTTTGTTACAACAGGGTGCCGAAACCTTATCGTCATCTCAGCAGTTACAGCTGTTTGACCGCGAACGAACATGCAATGACCCATTGCACCATCCAAAATCGATGAGATTACTCCACCGTGCAGGACACCCGGGTAACCT
>JACKQG010000500.1_pt1 | contig 57171 bp, 57 predicted proteins | sample 8237621 | NCBI WGS metagenome assembly JACKQG01 (sample SAMN15677084, study PRJNA649215) | marine metagenome | biome: marine; feature: Black Sea; material: saline water; isolation source: suspended particulate matter (SPM) from the Black Sea western gyre | collected 2013-06-09/2013-06-10 | depth... | reverse complement strand
TGGCCACAAGCGCCTCTAGGGCGTCCCGTGCTTGAGCGGGGGCATCCGTCCAACCAACGAGCAAGGACACACCCCCGCCACCTTCTCGTAGAAGGGAGTATCCAAACCCCGATTCGTCCCCCCACACCCTGCTGACAAGAGGCATCGCAGTTTATAATGCAACACCAAATTCCGCCGCGTCTTTGGGTGTATCCCAGACTGTATGGAGTCGAAGGGCGTGTTCCTCCCCTCGTTGGATGTGGATGTATCGGTCTCCTCCCCACCCTTTTGCAGCGTCGTTGGTAAAGCGGAGACGAAGAAGTGAGAGGGGGTTGTTGGGATCAAACCCGCCCCCTTGGTCTGGTGATGTCGTTAGAAGGGCAAGGAGAATCTCGCCTAGGGTATCTTCACCCACAACGGCCCAGCCCGCGAGCAATCTTGAAGCATCCCATTGGACGACCACAGGATCGTCTCTCTCTTCATCGCTCCAATACTTCTCTGGGTGAAGAATCTGCTCAGAAGAGAGAGGAGGTGTTTCTAGGGCTGTATCGATATCTTCGCCCACAGCTTGTTTCATCATCGTATGAGGGGCATTCGGTCCTGCTTTTAGGAAGAGGTCGCCCGCCATATAGACCGCTATTAGGGGTTTCCATAGGAGGGGTGGCGCCGTTCCAAAACCGGCACTCCCAGCACCCTGAGCTTCTTGGAGATCCTCCCTAGAAAGCTCTGTAATATGAGCGATCATCCACCGCGTCATCATCGCTACGCCACTCCCCTCAACGACTGCTTGGTAGGCAAAGAGGGCATCACTATTCCCCTGGCGTGCCTCAATCCCCTCATCTAATCCGTAATGTTGGTCATCTAGAGCGTGGGTCAGTTCGTGGGCAAGAATCATTCTTGCCACCCCCCCCTCAAACCCCTCCATCACATACATCGTTTCGGTAGGAGGGTCGTAGAAGCCCCCCACTTGTTCTTCAAGGAGTGAGAGAGTTTCAGCTTCGATATCTGTTTGAGGAGGCAACAACCCCAGCAAGGATGCTGCCACTTCCCAAGAGGCTTGCTCTTCGGGGCTGTTTTCCATTTCCATCCGCCTCCTAGCGTAGTCTAGGAATCCTTCTGTGTTGATTGAAGCAACGGCGACATCTCTCAAGAAAGGGAGCCCCCTAATCTCGGAAAGATCAGATTGGATAAGTTTGCTCTCTTCTTCTAGATTCCACCCCATATTGAGGAGAATAAAGAGAAAGGTGAAAGTCATTACGAATATCCTAGTCTCTTAGGAGAATAGGAAAGAGGAGAAGGTCGCTGCAGCATGAGCCCAAGTTCTTGATTGGGCACGCTCTTGCCCCGCCAAACCCATTTCCTTGCGCCGTTGGGGTTCGTCTAGAAGGTTGCGAATCCCATCGGCTAGTCCTTGGACATCATCAACCAACATCCCAGAAACACCCTGATGGACCACCTCGGAGAGAGCGCCACGGTTGAGCGCAATAACAGGGACACCTTGGAACTGGGCTTCGGCTGCGGGCAACCCGTATCCCTCCCACCGGCTAGCCATGACCACCAAGTCTGCTGCACCAATAAGGTTGCCCATATCTTCGGAGGGGTGTTGGGGGAGGACAGCAACCCCAGCGTGTTGTAGCGCGCACCCATCTCGATCGTCGCCCCAACCAGAAGCGGCTAAGCGCACATGGGGGAGGGAACGAACAATTCTAAGAATATCAAGGAGACCCTTATAGGGTTGATACTTTGCGTTGAGTCGCCCCATCACCAAGAGTAGGTGTTGTCTTCCCCCCAAAAGGCGCTCCCGCATCAAGGCAGATTCTTCTCGGGTTTTCAGAGGGTAATGGTCCCACCCAGGGGGGATGATAGCGGTGGCACCATGGACCGAAGCAGGCAACCCTTTGGCAAGGAACTTAGAGAGCGTCACGATTCGTGTAGCAAGGGGGAGATGGACAAGAGAGGAAGAGAGTTCTCGCCACAAATAGGTAGCAGTCCCTTTCCACCCCAATCCTGTGGGAGGGCTCGTTCCTCCGTGGAGAATCGTCGTATCACCCAGAAAGCCCGACAGAGATGTATAGGGGGGGGTCGCCAAGACCCAATGTCTCTCTTTAGAGGTGGGCAGAGCAGGCAAAGCTCCCCAAACTTCCCAGTCTTGAATCGGAGCACGGCGCGACCGGATGGGGGGGAGGGGGGTGTGGGTTAGGCCAGAGGGTACTAGATCGAGGGAAGCTTCGGGGGTATGTAATCTGACATCATGCCCATCTTGAGCCAAGAACGAGGCGTACGAATGGACCAAGCGATCCATCCCCAAGCCCGGAAGCATCCGTTCAGACAAGAATGAGACCTTCATTTGTCGAAAGGGATGGTATCCTCCCCCTTTGGAAAAAGGAGGTATTTCATCATGGGATCAAATATTAAGAATGTAACGGTTTTTGGGGCAGGATTAATGGGGAATGGGATTGCTCAAGTAGCAGCCCAAAACGGATATAGAGTCACTCTCGTAGATGTTGACAAGGCGTTTTTAGAGAAGGGAATAGCTCGGCTTGAGGGTAGCCTTAAGCGCGTTCTACGGAAGAAAGTTGAGGGAGAAGAAGCCCAACAAATCGCATTCAACGAGGTTATGGCAAGAATCTCTACGAGCACCGATGCCGAAGGTGCCGTAGCAAATGCAGACTTGGTTGTCGAGGCGATCATTGAAAACCTTGAGATTAAACAAGATCTCTTTGCCTCGTTGGACAAGGCGGCACCTGCCCCTTGTCTCTTTGCATCCAACACATCCTCATTACCGATCAAAGAGCTAGCTGCAGCCACAAACCGTGCCGATCGCTTTGGGGGGCTTCATTTCTTTAACCCCGTTCCAGTCATGCGTCTCGTAGAGGTGGTAAAAGCCGAAGAGACGAGTGAAGAAACACACACCGCTTTGCTGGCGTTTGGCGAAGGCGTAGGGAAGCGAGCCGTAACTTGCAAGGATACACCAGGGTTCATTGTCAACAGACTCTTAGTCCCCTACCTTATGGAAGCAGTTCGCCTGTTAGATAGAGGGGATGCATCCGAGGCAGATATAGATGACGCGATGAAGATGGGGTGTGGTTACCCCATGGGGCCTCTCCAACTTCTGGATTATGTGGGGTTGGATACAACGAAGTTCATTATGGATGGGTGGCACAATGCATTTCCAGACCAAGCCCTCTTTGACCCCAGCCCCTTGTTGGACAAGTTGGTATCCGAAGGAAAACTAGGTCGCAAGTCTGGGGAGGGGTTTTACAGCTACACCAAGAAATAGCGACCAAACACCCTCTGCTCTCTGCTAGGGTAGAATAGAGTGCTACGCGTATTTGCAGACCTAGACCAACGATGACCTCTATATTACCAAAAGGTATTACCAAGCCCAATCTTGAAGCGATTCATAAGGCTCTTCAGGGGTTTCTCAAGGTTCCTCGTTTCATGAGGCGATCGGCACTCAACTTGTTACCGCTAAAAATCCCCGAAGAGATGAAAGAGATGATTCTCGCCAAAGGTCGATTGGAGGCTTTTGGAGCTGTCTTGGGGGCACTGACCCCTACAGAGAGAAAGAGTGGAAAGGTGCGATCTGTACGCCTTGCCGAAGTCTTGCAGGCGGGTGGCATCGAGGAAATAGATATAAACGCCCTAATAGAAGGTGCGTTGAGATTGAAGGAGGATGGTGATGAGAGTTGCGATTAGATTGTCCCGAGTAGGGAAGAAAAAACAACCCAGTTTCCGGATCGTGGCTGTCCCCTATCGGTCGCCCCGAGATGGAAAGTCGTTAGAGATTCTGGGCAGCCACGGAGCGAGTTTCCCGGGGCAACCTTTAGAGATCAACTTAGAGAGGTACGACCATTGGATTTCGGTGGGTGCTAAGCCCTCTAAACGCGTGAAGAAAATCGTATCAAAGTACCGCAAGGCAGGGGGCACAGGCGTTCTTACCCAAGATGGCTCCGTAGTAGAGGCGACACCTAAAGAAGAAGTTGTTCCAGTGATTGAAGAAGTCGTGGAGGAAACTGCTGGTGAAGAGACGCCCGAAGAGCCCCTCTCTGAAGAGGCAAAGGAAGAAGGGGATGCCGCAGACGAAGAGAGAACGGAAGCGGTCGTTGCTGAGGCTCTAGAAGAATCGCCCGTGGAGGAGGTCGTTGAAAAAACGGAGGAGGCTGATCAAGTTGAATCCTTAGTTGATACCGAGGAGTCTCCGTCTGAAGAAGAAGGAGATTCAGAAGAGCCAGAAACCGAAAGCGAGGAGAAAACAGAATGAAAGATATAGAGTTGTTAGGCGCTATCTTGAGCCGCTTGTTAGAGAGTGGCGAAGCACAAGTTACAGAGATTGCAGAGGATGAAGGGACGATGCTCCTTATCGATTCGCCCGATGATCAAAAGGGTCGCATTATCGGAAAACGAGGGCGAACGATTCAAGCACTCCGTGCAATTTTCGGTGCTATTGGAGCAAAGGAGGGACGCCTATTGAAGGTAGACCTTCGACCACGACCTGAGGATCTTGACCGCGATGAAGAGGAGTTTGAAGAGGAAGCACTCTAGGTTGATTCAGGCTGATATCATCACGATTTTCCCGGAGATGATCCGAGACTACGCCCACCACTCTCTATTGGGTCGGGCCCAGGGCGAGGGTGTCCTAGATTTGGAGGCACATGACCTACGGAAGTGGGCGTTGGGGAGCCACCGCATGGTGGACGATACTCCTTATGGCGGGGGTGCTGGAATGGTGATGAAGCCAGAACCTTTTTTTAGGGCTGTTGACGAAATCGTAGAGAATAGATGGGCTGGTGAAAAACCCCAAACGCTCCTTCTTTCCCCTCAAGGCGAGAGATTAGACCAAGGATTGGTAGAGGAGTTGGCAGAGGGTCCGGGTTGGATCTTGATGTGTGGCAGGTATGAGGGGGTAGACGAGCGGGTGCGAACCCTAGCGACACGAGAGATTTCGTTGGGAGATTTTGTGGTGATGGGCGGAGAAGTTGCGGCTTTGACGTTGCTAGAGGGGACAGTGCGTCTCCAAGAGGGATTTCTCTCGCCAGAAAGTTTGACAGAAGAGTCGTTTTCGGGCAAGGGGCTGGAATACCCCCATTACACGCGTCCTCGAGAGTACAGAGGGCTTCAGGTACCCCCCGTTCTGTTGGGTGGCAACCACAAAGAAGTAGCCAACTGGCGTCAGAATGAGGCAACAAAGCGAACACGAGCCCGGCGCCCCGATTTGGTAAGCAGGAGTAAGCGTTGATATGGCAATCAGAAGAACAGAAGATGTAGAGGCTTTCTTAGCCGAGAGACAGAGGGAGGTCCCCGATTTTCGTTCGGGGGATACCCTCAAAGTCCTCTACAAAGAAAACGATGGGGAAAAGAGCCAACCACTCCAGACATTTATCGGTGTCTGTACAGCGCGCCACGGCGGGATGGAAGTAGGGGCGACTTTTACTTTGCGAAAAGAGAGCCACAAGGTTGGGGTAGAGAAAACATTCCCCTTGCACAGTCCACGATTAGAGAAGGTTGAGGTTGTAAGAAAGGGTAAGGTTCGCCGAGCCAAACTGAAGCACCTCCGAGGGCTAAGTCGACGACAAAGCCGCATCAAGGAGCGGAAGTAGGGGTGAGCAAAGCGGCCCCGAAGAACGGGGCCCTTCCGGCCGACGGTCGGTTCCATCCCGTTCCCCCAGATTTCCTACCGAAGAGGGGTGGGGTGCTGTCCGTAAAGTGGGGGGTCGTGCGGGTAGGTGCTCAAGAGGGGAAGAAGGTTAAGTGGGAACGGGGGCAAGAGGTAGAAGTCGCTGCTAGGGTTCATGGAAAAAACCCTCTGTTCATCAATGGAAAAAGAGAGGGAACTCTTCTCTTTTCTTCAACGTTCCTTTCACACCTATTGGATTGGACCGAGTCGTTGGGGTTTGCGTTCTTCTTCTGGATTCTCTTGAAAACATGGATCTTGCAGACTTTCTTCGTTCCTTCCGGTTCAATGATTCCCAATCTTCAAGAGGGAGATAAGTTGTTTGGGACGAAGTATGACTTTCTCTTTACCGAACCATCCCATGGGCAAATGGTCATTTTTTCTCCCCCACCTGACCTAAAGTTACCTCAGGGAGACTTGTGGGTAAAGAGGGTCATCGCGGGACCGGGGGACAGGATTGAGCTGATAGGGGGGGGTGTTTGGGTAAACGGACTTCTGTTAGACGAGTCCTATACAGACCAAGAAACGGAAGCGGTATTCAATGCTGGCTGTTCGGGAAAAAGCAATTGGGATATTCCCGCGGAGGGGGAGGAGGGCTCGGGGTGGTTCTTGTTAGGTGATAACAGGACAAACTCATTAGATTCTCGATGCTGGGGCGTTCTTCCTCCAGATCGGTTGCGAGGGAGACCTCTCTTTATTTACTGGCCCAGCGAGAGGGCTGGCACAGTCCCTCATCGTGATGGTGGGGCAGAGTAGAACAGGGGTACAGATGGCGAGCCCTTGGAGAGCGATTGAGAAGTGTGGTCTTTTCCTAGAGGTCTTGGATGCACGCGCTCCTCTTTCCACCACATCCCTGACATTCCGCCACCGATTCAAGGGACGCCCTGTGATTCGTTTCCTCATGAAATCAGATCTTGCCAGCCCTTCAGCAAACAGGGCGTGGGTTCAACGGCTTGGGCGTGATGGCTCGATGGTCGTTGCGATCGATAGGAACAACAGACAACAGGTTAGAGAGGCGAGTGCCGCACTGACCGAGTGGGCGAAGCACAAAAGCCCTTTCAGGAAGATTCGGGCAAGTGTGGTGGGGATTCCCAATACCGGAAAATCTTCATTGATCAACGCCATGGTGGGGCGAAAGAAGCAAGAAACGGGCGATCGCCCAGGGGTAACTCGAGGGGTGGAATGGGTCCGTTTGGTAGACGGAATCCTCCTGTTAGATCAGCCCGGAGTGATGGGGGATGACCAAGTTGAAATGGAGTCCTATTGGCGTCGTGTCTGTTGTGGAACGATTCCCCAAGGAGATTGGGATCCTGAAGAGGTAGCGGGGCATTTGGTTACCTACTTAGATGAGAAGCGTAGGGGGTGGTCGGATGTATTGGATTTGCCCGGTGATACCACAGGAGAAGGAGATTTCCTAGACCGCCTCGCTCGGCGACAAGGGTTGTTAGGGAGGGGGGGCGTCCTGAATAGACCCGCAGCAGCGAGGAGGCTCGTGGATAGTTATAGGAAAGGTCGATTGGGAAGAATCTCGTTAGAGATGCCGACTTGAACGAAGCTGGGATTGATGAGGCGGGGCGGGGTGCCTTGGCGGGACCAGTGGTGGCAGCGTGTGTGTTCTTGAACGAAGCAATTCCTGGTTTGGGAGATAGTAAAACGATTCCTCCCGCCCGAAGGAAGGCGTTGGTCAAGTGCATCTATTCGTCAACAGCTCAAGTGGGCGTGGGGGTGATGGGAGCGGCAGAAGTGGACAAGTTGGGTATCGTTGAAGCGACGATGCGTGCGATGGGTTTAGCTTGGCAAGCGGCGGGTCTCCCTAAAGAGGTTCTTGTCGTCATTGACGGGAACGACTCCCCAAAGATTCCAGCCCCGATGCGTCCCATTCCCAAGGCAGATAGAGACCACAAAGCGGTAGGTGCAGCATCCCTAGTAGCAAAAGTGAGTAGGGATGCAATCATGCATGGGTTAGACAAGCGTTGGTCAGGGTATGGATTAGGGGTTCATATGGGGTATGGGACAGAGAGACATAGGAGAGCAATAGAAGAAAAGGGACCTACTCCTTGCCATAGAAGGTCGTTTCGCCCTGTCGCATTCTCCCTCTTGGTAGGAGGGGGTGCCTGATGGTCGGTGGTGTCAACAGGATTGAGTTTCGGCAGGGGGGTTCGTGGCGGGCCCGAGCGAACGGGAAACAGATGCCCTTTTTCGTCAAAAATCCCAACCCAAGTGGCGATCCTCCTTTGGTTACATTTCGGACAACGAAAGGTGTCCTGACTGTGGGCGAGAAACAGGGAAGGGAGATTACATTGCCCTTGCCTTATGACGGTTTAGATTTCGATCTCTCTTCTATGGCTCCGGGTAAAGCAACAGTTGTTGTCTCTCTTGGCGAGACGATCTTGGCATCGGGTTCGGTGGATTTCTTGGGGACGGAAGTTACCGATATGCGTGTGGGGTTGTGGCGAGTGGGGCGCATCGCTCTTTTGTTCTTGTTGGTAAGCCAATTCATGTTAGGGGCGGGGGCTGTGCCGGGCAAAGATATCTTAGAAGCGTCTTCCATGAGCCCCTATTTAGAGTTGGAGGAGCGGTTTTTTTACTGGAAGGGAGGGAGTTGGTTCGGGACGCCCAAAAGAGGGAGTGTTATCGTCTTTTGGCGAGAGGTTGATGCGGCGTCTCTTTCAATGATTGATGGAGCGAATAAAGGGGGTATCGCGAAAGTCCTATATGTGAAGAGAGTGATTGGTATCCCCGGCGACGAAGTGGTGGTTCAAGGGGATGCGGTGTGGGTCAATGGAGAGCAGTTGGTAGAGGGGTATATCACTAGGGGAGTCTCTTTTCTTTCGGTGGGCCCCGTGGTGGTGCCCGAAGGACATCTCTTTGTGATGGGGGACAACCGCCCCTCTTCAGAGGACTCCCGCACGTGGGTTCTGGGATCGCTGGGAGGGATTGCCCTTGAAGGCTTGGAAAAGCACTCCAGCGGCGGGTATGTGCCCATTGATACGGTAGCAGGCAAACCGTTCTTTAATTTCTGGCCCCTCTCTGCCCTCCGTTGGCTCAAATAACCCCCCACCCCCCGCATCCCGTGGAACCGTCCCCTCCCAGATTCCGTTAGGTTGCCCCCCAGGAACCCGTTAGGCGGGGGGTTGTGGCTCTCCGAGCCACCATGTCGGGTGCTCCGGCACAAGACCAAACGCAAGCGCCCGGTCTTGGCCTCCGTCCCTCATGTCTATCCCCCCGCATGTAGCGACCTCACACAATCCTTACCCTAGCGTGTATGGGGTGGTGGGGGACGACGGTTGCCCCCTGGGGGACCATGCCTGAGGAAGCTCTCGTTGGGTGTTCCTCTAAAGGAACGGGGGATGAAGGGCCAGCTGTCCGTAATGACATAATGGTAAGTACCCTCAGGAAACTCGGGCAAAACGGCAAACCGCCCATTCTTTTCGTCTAGGTTGCCCGAATCCGTAAAGATCCAATCTTCGGCATAGGTACCGTCATGAATACCACCCGGACCACTGGGGCGAGTACCCGTCTTGACTGTATACCCAGAATGGAGAGCTACTAAGTCGGCTTCAGAATCAAGCGGGTCGGTATATCCCCAAGGCGTCGTGATGGGATACCCATCGGCTGCCCACCCCACAATCATGGGCAAGGAGCCCTCTAGGCTCTCTACAAGTCCTGTGGGGAGGGCGTGGTAGTGGTATCCGCCCGTGGGTTGCACATGGGCGTTGTTGTCGTCCATACCAAGGGTTGCCCCCGTGAACGCTTCGATGTGCCAACCCGACTGGGGGTCGTTATTCCACCACTCTGCCGTATTGGGGTCAAAGGGTACACCATTGATCGCAACGCCAAAGGGGTGCTGCCCAAGGGGTGTGGCTGATGGGGCAGGTGTTGGATGCAAGGGAACTCGATAGGTATAAGACTGAGCTGAGATTGCATTGGGATTACCTCTATTTGGAAAACTCCCCGTATCGTGGGAAGGAATACCATTGCTGTTGATGATTCGCCAATGCCCCTGAACCGTGATTGAGACACGGGGCTTGGCGTCTTCATTTGTGGTGTTATGTGATGGTGGATGACGGTGTGGTGGCGGACCGTGAGGGGGCCTTCCTGGCGCCAGAGATTCGGCAATGGGATGAGGAGATAGCACGCCTCCAAAAAACAGAAGAAGAGATAGGAGGGATAAGGGTTTCATAAGATAATCATAAGGGACTCTTGACTTGTACTATTAGCCTAACCGCTTACCATTTGGCCGTCGAGCAACGGAGACACGGGATTGCCCGCGGCTCAAGTGACTTGATTGGGTTGCTTCCATGTTCATTCTATGGTAATGGCTCGCAAAGCAACCGTCAGGCGGTGAACTACGTCTGCAAACGTGGGGTGCCGCCTGCCGGTGACCTCATCCATGTAAAGGTCGCGGCGGACCTCAATCATGATACTGGAGACGGTCTGGTCCTTTTGATAATACCTAGACGGTACTAGAGCTCCTGAGAACGGCCTATCAATATCTACGGTGAAACCTTGTCCCTCGAAGGCGGTACGAGCGGTGTCGGTAAGGGCGGCTGGAGTATGGAAGGAGTCCGTGCCAATACAGATCTCGGGGCGGTCCAACTCTTTTTGGAGCTCGAATGGTAGGGGTGCGGCTGGAAAGCTGTGGCAATCGATAATCAACGCACGCCCATGTTCTTCTAGGCACTGACTCACAGCCCGGGTTAACCGCGCATGATGGGGACGATAGTACTTGGCTAGAGCAGCCTCCCGCATCACGGCGGCAGGGCATTCACGCAACCGGTGCCCACTTGAGGTTTTCGTGTAGATGACCCCCATGCCTTGAGCAGCCATCACCTCGCGTTCATCACTCTCGAATCGCTCGGGATCCAAGACGAGCCGACTCACGGGAAAAACAACTGTTGGGCACCCACAAGCCGCCTGCGCAAAGAGCTCGTCCGTATACCAATCGGTCATGCGAAGCAACTCATTAGCTAGCTCTGAATCGCTCAGCAGGAGCCCGGCCCGTGCCTCGCTAGGAATCACGTCGGAACTATGTGGCACATGAAACACTACGGCACGATTCATCCTGTTACCTCGTTGCAACCCAACACCCCGGCTCAATGGCGAGCCGCATAGCGGACCGTCCGATAAAACCGATTGTTAGCTGGATCCTCGCTTGATGGTGCGGATTTTCGTTGCACGCTGTTCTAAGGGTTCAGCTTCCTTATCCCGATTAGGGGCACGAAAAAAAGCAGCAAGATTCCCAAGGCTCGTCGCTACATCGGGATGGTCAGAGCCTGAATCTATCGTCGTTTCGGGGTGAAGGTCAATCGTCCAATCCCACAGAGAAGGGGTGGGTTCGTCCCACATCAAGTAGGGACTACTCAACGAGATTCTCGCCTCCATCATCCAGAAGCTTAGGGCGTGTCCAGTAACGAAACTGGGGGGTCCAATCTTCGGCACTTCGCCCAGCAAGGGACAACAGGTGCCATAGCGAACAGTACATATCGCCAGGGCCAAAGGGAGCACTGTTCTTTCTATATATCTCACCTGATTTCTTTTCGTAGTAAACGACTCCTGGATAGTTGTCTTGATTGGGCACCACAGATTGTTCCTTGATGTAGTTATCTCCGCCGTGGGATGCCAACTGGAATCTCCATCCCCTATCGTTAGCAAAGCGTCTTTGGGTCTCGGGGCTGTCCTTTGAGAACAGCACCACCGAGAATTCAGTTTCAAGGTGGGGAAGAAAGGCGTTGATACCATCAGCCCACAGGGTACAGTAGCGGCAGCCCTGCCCCATATTGTGAATCGCAAAGAGAGATTTCTTTTCGCCAAATAGATCGGAAAGTGTGGGAGTGCCCGCCAAAGTTCTGAAACTGTAATGGGGTACGGGGGTCAATGGAGCCTCATTCTGTAGGGTGTTGAGTTTGGAGACGAGGTGGAAAATTTCCTGATGAATCTTAGTTATTTCGTCTTGTGAAGTCATCAAGATACGGTCTAAGGTTGGGTCACTTCGACGTCATCAATCCAAGCCTTGTCCGAGTTGGAGTTGACAGAACCATCTTTGTCATAGACCCATTTTAGGGTATGTTGCCCTGTGGTAAGGGCGAAGGACGCTTGTGCCCAAGCGACAATGCCCGACCAACTACTCTGTTCAACCCCATCAATATAGAAGCGAAGGAAATCCCAGTTTGTCTCCGAAGAGACGCTATACCAAAACTTGACGGTTCCTGGAGCAGTCATTTCAACGGTAAGCTCCAAGGTAGCAGCTTCGCCGTGGGTAATCACATCACTTCCAGCAGAGAACAAACCGCCATGGATCTGATCGGTTCCAACATTCCATCCCGGCGCTCCTACTTTCCAAGGGTATTTAGAGAAGTCTCCTGTCTCAAAGTCATCCAAAATCGGGGGTTGGGGTGGGGGTTCGGGAATGAGTTCGGTGATTTCAACAAGGTCAATGTAGGCGGCATCCTGCCCACTTGAAACGGAGCCATCCTTCTCGTAAGTCCATCGCAGGGTATGTTGCCCTTCTGAAATCTCGTAGGAAGAGGTAGCCCAAGCCACCTCGCCATCCCATTCGTCTTGTTGCACCCCGTCCACATAGAACCGGAGGAAGTCATAAGTCGCTTCTGAAGAGACCCTATGGGCAAACTGAACGGTCCCCACATACCCTATTGTGATTTCAACATCTAGTTCTAGCGCAGCCGTTTCGTTGTGGGTAATGACTTCACTTCCCGCTGAATAGAGTCCTTCGTAAACAGTTCCAGTTTGAACGACCCATCCAGGGTTCTCGGAAACCCAACTGTACTTAGAGAAATCCCCTGTCTCAAAATCATCCAAAATGGGCGGGGGCTCGTGGACGCGTGCTTGGATGGTCCAGTTCCAGACAGCGGGCGTGGGATCTTGGTTGCCTGCACTATCGGTAGCCTCTACCTCAAAAGTATGAGCTCCTGGGGCAAGCCCTGTGTAGGTTTTGGGGCTAAAGCAAGTAAACCAACCCCCTCCATCCAGTTGACAACCAAAAGAACTACCCGCTTCGCTACTGCTAAATGTAAAGGTGGCATCCGTTAAGAATGTGGGGTCTGCGGGGCCACTATCAATCGTCGTTTCAGGTGGGAGAGTATCAACCGTCCAGTTGCGGGTCGCGGGGGTGCTGTCCTTGCTGCCATCCAAAGCGACTGCGCGCACCTGGAAAGTATGACCACCATCCGCTAACCCCGTATAAGTCTTGGGAGTAACGCAGACCAGCCACCCCCCCCCATCCAAATCACACTCAAAGGTGGCGTCAGGGTCATCACTACTAAAGGTAAAGGTCGCTTCGGTGAGTTGTGTCGAAGAGCCTTCAGCAGGTCCCGACTCAATCGTCGTTTCGGGTTCGGCAGCGGGGTCAATCGTCCAATCCCAAACTGCAGGGGTGGAATCAATGTTCCCAGCTAAGTCGGTCGCCATGACTTCAAAGTGGTGTGCACCCACCGAAAGCCCCGTATAAGTCTTGGGGCTGGTGCAAGCGACCCATCCAGAAATATCTAGATCACACTCAAAGGTAGCGGCGGGGTCGTCGCTACTAAAGGTAAAGGTCGCATCGGTCGCGGTGGTGGGGTCTGCAGGACCCGAATCAATCGTCGTTTCGGGGGGGATCGTATCAACGGTCCACTTGCGGGTAGCAGGGGTGCTATCCTTAAGGCCGCCCGCGGCGACTGCTCTTACTTGAAAAACCTGTTCACCATCTGTCAAACCCGTATAGGTTTTGGGGGTAGTACAAACGGCAAATCCACCACTGTTGAGATCACACTCAAAAGTAGCCAATGGATCGTCGCTACTAAAGGTAAAGGTCGCTTCGGTAGATGGGGTAACGGAGCCCTCTGCTGGTCCTGAATCTATCGTGGTCTCGGGCTCAATACCCGGTTCGATCGTCCAGTCCCAAACAGCGGGGGTGGGGTCAATGTTCCCGGCTAAGTCGGTAGCGCGCACCTCAAAGTGGTGTGTCCCTACCGATAATCTGGTATAAGTTTGGGGGCTTGTACACGAAGCCCACCCCCCCGTATCCAAGTCGCAAGAGAATGTGGCGGCAGGGTCGTTGCTACTAAAGGTAAAAGTGGCATCTGTAGCGGTGGTGGGGTCGTTGGGGCCCGAATCGATCGTCGTGTCGGGGGGGGTGGTGTCAATCGTCCAATCCCAAACGGCAGGCGTGGGGTCGTTTGAAAGGCCGTCATGGGCACGCACTTCAAAGTGGTGGGCACCTTCTGTCAGCCCCGTATAGGTATGGGGGCTGGTGCACGATGCCCAAGCTCCTCCTTCCAAAGCACAGTCAAAGGTGGAGCCGGGGTCGCTACTGCTAAAACTGAAAGTAGCAGAGGTGTTGGCGTCAGGGTCTGCGGGGCCACTATCAATCGTCGTTTCAGGAGGAAGGTCTATCGTCCAGTCCCAAGGAGCAGGAGTGGCATCCACATTTCCCGCTAGATCGGAAGAGCGCACCTCAAAATGGTGAGGACCTTCTGTTAGCCCCGTATAGGTATGGGGGCTAGTACATGCTGCCCATCCCCCTGTATCCAAATCACACTCAAAGGAGCCCCCCGTTTCGTTTGACGAAAAAGCAAATGTTGCATTCTGTGATGATGTGGGGTCTGCAGGACCCGAATCAATCGTCGTGTCGGGGGGGGTAATGTCCACTGTCCAATCCCTCGTTGCAGGAGTGGGGTCTTCAGAAACCCCATCAAACGCTTTCACCTCAAAGTGGTGTGCTTCTTCTGCCAGTTCAATATAGGTAATGGGGCTTGTACAAGAGGAAAACCCAAGACCATCCAAATCACAAAGGAAGGTCGCGGTGGGCGTGTCGGGGCTACTAAAAGTAAAGGTTGCTTCTGTTGAAGAGGTAAAGGAATCTTGGGCAGGACCACTGTCGATTTGGGTTTCTGGGGCTGAGAGGTCCACCAACCAATCCCAGGTGGCTGGGGTATCATCAATGCGTGTCCCCACCACTGCGCGCACCTCAAAGTGGTGGGTCATCTCGGTTAGTCCTGTAATCACATGGGGGCTGGTACATGGTGCCCACCCTGTGCCATCCCCGTCCAACTCACACTCAAAAGTGGCGGCAGGATCATCGCTGCTAAATGTAAATGTGGCGGTATCGCTGGTATCGGGGTTGGGAGGACCACTATCGATCGTCGTTTCGGGAAGGTCGTTCACGCGCCATGACCATGTATCAGGTGTTAGGTCAAAAATCTCCCCCTCTCGCGTACGCACTTGAAAGTTATGTGTTCCATCCGCTAATCCCGTATAAACTTTAGGGCTTTCGCAAAGTGCCCATGCCGTACCGTCCCCATCTAGTTCACATTCAAAGGTGGGCAAGTCTCCCGAAAAGACAAAAGTGGCTGTATCTGTTGTGGAGGGGTCTGGTGGCCCCGAATCAATCGTAGTAATGGGGTTTGCCCACCCCTTGACCCCCTGCCCCATCCCGCCCACAAAACCCGAAGCACTATCCTTGAGCACCACATGGTATCGGTAGGTGGTTCCACGCGTCATGGTGGTATCTGTCCATGTAAGAGCATCAACGAGTAAATCTGCGACCTTTACGGGTTCTGTTACCCCCCCAGTACCGCGCCAAACCTGATGGGACTCTTGCCCTGTTCCCAACGACCAAGTTAGAACGACTTGGTTGTCGTGATCACCTTGGGTTCCTGCCAAATCGGTGGGAACGAGGGGGCAAGCGGCACACCCCGAACCCACTTGCCCGGGGGGAGCCCCCTCTTGGAGCCGAGTGTTGTTTCCGCCAGAGCAACCCGCTAGAAGAACGACAAGGAAAAGAAAAGTCCTTTTCATCGCCACTTATTCTAGGGGACACCTATCCAACCGGTGTTTTCAGGGCGGGAGCAAGGTGTTTTGGGGATAGATAGTACCCCAAGAGCGAACATCTGTCTGCTGCTGTGATTAAATGGGTGTATGGACACGAGAAGAAGGCTAGGAGCAATGACTGAAGATCTGGTGGCGGGGTTGATCTGTGTGAAGGCGAAGCTGTTAGCACGCAACTGGCGGCCGCGGGGTGGTGGGGAAGTTGATATAGTGGCGCTGGAGGGCGATACCCTCCTGTTTCTAGAGGTCAAATCACGCAAGAAAGGGCGCCCACGCTCTTTGGTGACCAGAGCACAGAAAAGACGCCTCCTTCGTTCAGTTGACCTATGGCTAGCAAAATCACCACATGAAGGTCCCGTGCGCCTTGAAATGGTCCTCGTTACACGAGCGATTGATGGTTCTGTGGAAAGGGTTGATAGAGTTCCCCTCTCATGAACAGATTATGCCTCGGACTCGCCATCACGCTCTTTGTGGGGTGTTGTCCGGTGTCGCCAGGGGCAATACGAGCTAAGGAGCGGATTGAAGAGCGATACACGATTGAAGTTCTCTTTGATGAGGCAGATTTGCGAGGATCGTTTGTTACGGGAAAGGGAGCTTACTCTGAGGTCTTGGATGGGTTCTTTCCGCTGTTAGAAGCGGAATTGGGAAGGTACCCCAACGACATCTTCTTGAAGGCTGATGTCCGAACGATTCTCTTGGGGCATCACATAAGGATGGGCGGGCAACGGGTGGGTGGGCTAGCGGGTAATGGTGAGATCTACTTGACGCTTCCGCTTTCAGCAGGCGCATGTCATCAAGCAGCCTCCACGATTCACCACGAGGTTTTTCACACCTTGGAGCAAGCGAACAAGAAGTTAATCGCGGATGGCTGGACCGCACTGAATCCTCAGGGTTTTTCCTATCGAAGTGTGGATTGGTGGAAAGAGGCAACACCAGCAGGTTTTGTTTCTAGGTATGCCACAAGTAACGAAAAAGAAGATCGTGCTGAGACGTTCGCAGAAATGGTCGTTTCAGGATTTGCACTCCAGAAATGGATGGGACAGAATCGTGTTCTAAGGGCGAAAGTTACCTACTTAAAACAGAAGCTAGAACAGGTGGACCCCATGATGGGCAAACGATTTTGGGATGGCATAGCCCAAGCGGGTTCGTTCTTAGAGCCTGGGGGAGCTTGTGGCGTTTATGAGAGAGGAGAGACAGCGACCAAAGGTCCCCTTTGTCGTTGTGCCCGCGAACCCCAACTCTGTGTCTTAGGTGCCGTGCTTAGCTTGGGGCTGTTATGGGGGTTGTGGCGTGTCGTCATTAGGTAGAAGGGGCGTGGAAGACGGCGTTTTGAACAAAACCTAAGAGGATTAACAGGATTCCAAAAAGGGATAGAAAGAATGGCACTTTCATCTGTTTCCAGGAGGTTGCATGGAAGAAGAGAAAGATAAACTTCTTGGGCCAAAGGAAGAAGTTCAACAAGCTATCCAAGGGCCAATGAGAGATCTCCTCCCAGATTGCCCATCCCCGCCATGCGGCTCCCCCTATCATCAAGAGAATCCCGACCATAACCATCCATGCCCCTAACCAAGTCATCTCCCAAGGGTGAACGAGAAGTTTGGCTAGAGGAAGAGTAACAAGTAAAACAACCACCAAGCAACCCAATCGATGCCCTCGTGTGAGTTCAAGTGATGGGGGTGGTGGTGTGTCTCTATGCTCCATTCGTCTTTGGCGTACACGTTGCAGCCTGTCGCTGTCCCGTTCATGGGCAGCACGGTCCTCCCCTGGTTTTTTGGGTGTGGGCATGGGATGATTTTACCGAGGATTGACCGCCTATGTTCTCGTTCGCCAACCCCTTCCCAGGGGGGTTAGTTCAGCCGGAGAAAAGCACCTTCTTAGGCGAGGGCGCCCATGGGGTCCCATGGGGCAAGGACGATGGGGTCTTGGTCGAAGATGTCCAGAATCGCTTTGTCCACGAAGCGCTTACTGACAACGATTTCGTAGTTGTATTCATCAAACCAGGCGTCGGTCATTATGAAATACCCTTTACTTCCCACCTTGTCGCCCCAACTGTTTTCAACCATCCACTTTTGGGGTTTGCCATCACGCAGGTCTACCCCTGTAAAGACCATGGCGTGGGTCATCAGGCTGTCTCCATAGTTTAGCCGGTCGGCTTTAGTAAGAGCTGTATCTGTACCAAGAACGAGGTTGTAGTCGTAGAGATCTGTGTCCATTACGCCTAGGTCTCGGTGGAATCGTTTTCCCACATCACACCCAAACCAGACCGCTTCTCCCGCTTGGATAGAGGCGATGGCAGCTTTCTTCATGGTGTCGAGGGAGACATTGGCGTATCGGGTGGTATGCCCACCCACAACATTGCCCAAAAAAGAGACGGTCAGGAGCGTGTTGAGAGGTTTGTCCTCTGTAGGAGCATGGACAAGGCAAACGGTATCAGAGACATTGAAGGGGAGATGTTCGTCCCTAAATCTGTGAGGGGTAAGCCCCTCGTATCGGTGGAACGCCTCATCCTTGTCTTCATACTGCCAATCAAAGGTAGAGGGGGGCTCGCCAATGTGGATGGCTAAGATACGGTAAACTTCTGCCATCATTCTGTCCTTGAGGGTGCGCAAATCAGCTAAAGAGCCCCCCTCGTCGTGGGCATCACGGAGGCTCTTTGTCCACTCCCGGAGTTTGTGGAGCAAGAGGCGGTTCATCTTGGCGGTGGCACTACTACTGTGGCTTTCGGGCATTGCAGACTGGGGAACGACGCCATATTTTTCTATGAGGTTGACAAACATATCCCATTGCCCTCCATCGGGAACGGCGTTTGCTAACAGCCAGGAAACGAGGCGGCCTTCTAAGGGCTCGTTTACAGTTTGGATAATACACTCTAGGTGCCAGTTCGCCTTTTCATACTTGTCCCAGAATAGCAGATAGGACTGGGAGAGTTCTATGTTCTTGATGTTCTTCTCTTTCATCAATCCCAGACGCATCACATTCAGCCCCGCAAAAAGCCAACAACGCCCACTCGCCTTTTGGCTGGTGGCATCTCCTTTGGGATGAACACGATCAGAAAAATGGTGGTCTACAGCACGGAAAGCATCCCTGTCCATCGCAATATCAGAGAGGTCGCTACGGGTCACAGCATTCATAGCTAAACGGTTTTTGGGGTCTGAACCAAACGCCGTATGGTAAGAGGTCGTCTCTTGCTCCGAGAGCGAACCTAAGGGGTCGTTTGCCTCTGCTGGGTCAGCGGGTAGGGAAGGATTATTCATAAGGGGGAGGATAACGGATACCCACCCAAATCAAACGAAAGTGGCGCACGAAACAAAAGGAGCAATAAGATGAACAAAGGGTGAACAGAAAATGAACAAGAAGAAAGAGATCGTCTCGGCGTGGGGTGCAGTTCCAGAGGGGGTAAGTGGGCGTCGGGTGGTGGTAGAGGCCCATGCACGGGCGGGAGCCCGCTCGTTCGACCTTGTCGGATTGCCAGGGCGCATGGTGCGTGAAGCTGTAGACAGGGTGCAAGCAGCGGTAACGAATAGCCTTCCAGGTTTGGTCAGTTTTGACAGGCATTGGGTAATCAACCTAGCCCCAGCCGGGGTAGACAAGCGCTCCACAGGGCTCGATCTTCCCTTAGCTGTCGCTCTTCTCCTTCGTGGCTCTAACGGCAAGTTCCCAAGAACCCTATTAGAGGGTTGGGGATTTGTAGGTGAGCTCTCTCTGGATGGGAGGGTTCGCCCAGTTGCTGGTGTATTACCTTCGGTTCTTGCCTTAAAAGAAGCAGGAGCAACGCAGATCTTGGTGGCAGAAGAGAATGGCGAAGAGGGAGCGTTGGTTGAGGGGGTGAAGGTCTTTGGGGTGCGCTCGCTTCGCCATGCCCTAAGTCTCTTAGAGACGCCTGCTGACCCGCTCCCCTTGACAACCGTAGGGGTAGAGGGTGAGACCCCCATCGTTGATTTTAGGGATATTGCTGGGCAGATCTTAGCCAGACGAGCCGTAGAGGTCGCCGCATCGGGGGGGCACCATATCCTGATGATGGGCCCCCCAGGTTCTGGAAAGACACTCCTTGCTCGTGCGATTCCCGGGTTGGTTCCGCCTCTAGAGCGTTCAGAGGTCTTAGAGGCAACCGCGATTCATTCGGTGGTGGGGAGGATTCAGGCAGGGGGGGTGGTGGTGCGTCGCCCCTTTGTCTCGCCACACCATACAACGAGCCCCGCAGGGTTGGTGGGTGGGGGTTCAAGACCCTCCCCAGGAGCCGTCTCTTTGGCTCATCTTGGAGTACTTTTCCTTGATGAGATTCCACATTTTCAGAAGGGTTCGTTGGAAGCATTGCGCGAGCCATTGGAGGAGGGATGGGTTACGGTGACGCGTGCGGCGGGCAGTGTCCGTTTCCCGGCGGGTTTTCAGTTGGTAGCAGCGATGAATCCTTGCCCCTGTGGTCATTGGGGAGATCCCGAGACGGCTTGTCGTTGTATTCCTGCCGAAGTGACCAAGTACCGAAAGCGCATTTCGGGTCCCATCATGGACCGTATTGATTTGGTGGTAGAGATGGCGCGTGTTCCTTACCGTGACCTTCGGGTAGATGCTCCTGCACGGGAAGGGTCCCAGGCAGTCGCACGCAGGGTAACTGCAGCTCGTACTCTACAAAGCCAAAGGTATACGAACGAAGCATGGCGTACTAATGGCGGGTTGCCGGGGTGTGCCTTGGATAAACATGCGCCCGTAAAGGGTGAAGCAGACCGTCTATTGGGGCTTGCAGCCGAGCGTTACAAGCTCTCTGCTCGCGCTGTAGCTCGTGTAAGGCGGGTAGCCCGCACCATCGCTGATATGGAGGGCGCATCTACGATTGAAGCCCCCCACATCGCCGAGGCACTCCAGTACCGCCTTCGCCCCCCTACCTGCTAAAGATGGGTTGCCTTCCCATTGAGGAAAGAGACCAACTGATAATGGGTGTTGTGAAGTTGTCTACCTGATGCCAACCAGTTTGGCTTACGAAATCACTCAAAACGGGGGGGGTGTGGGGGTAAAATGTGAATCCGCTTGTCGGAAAAGAGGTTGCTATGCGACATTACAAATTCTTGCTAGCGTTAGTTGTTCTTGGATTCTTCTCACTGAGTGGATGTAGGACTATTACCGTCGGGCGCACCCAAGATGTGGATTTCTCTTCATCCTTGGCGGGTGTCACGATTGAGGTCGTTGGGATTGGCACTTATCAGATGCCCGCAGTCGTTTCCTTGGCAAGAGATGGTGCTCCGTATACGGTGCGATTCAGCAAAGAGGGATACGATACTTTTGAAATGCGCATCGAGAAGAATTATGCTTTTTTCCCTCACCTTATAGGTAACATTCTCTTTGGTGGGGTTCTCGGTATGGTCATTGATTTTGGTTCGGGCTCTGCCTATGATCTTGCACCAAAGGATGTGCAAATCTCACTTGAAAGAGCTGGTATTGACACAGCTGACTTTGGCATGGATATGGGGGAGGAGTACTTTGTGATTGCTGTGTCTGATTTAGATAGCACCCCCCTTGAAATGATAGAAAACACCACCGGAGCCAGAGAGTTGCACCGCATTGCGATTCCATAGAATGGAATGGCGGGGGTTGACTAGGGGTTTTCTTGTTCTTGGTTTGTTGATTGGTGCGGCTGGGTGTAGTTCCCCTGATTTAGATTTCAATGCGCGAAACTGGACATTTCATTTAGATATTGCAACCTGTATTGGTTCACGTAATCTTACTTTTTTCATTGATGGTACCGAATCTGGTGAAGAGGTTCTTTCTCCCGGTGAAGTCCACAACACTATTCTCATAGGTACGGGTGCTGGAAAGACATACACAGGGCGAGCCGAGGACCAATCTACAGGCATCTTCTGGCGTGAAACCGCCTATGTTGCCAACGGTGAAGTCCACACCATGCTTCTAACCTGCAACGAATAAGGAGCCACATCTGGAACAGTATCACACCAAGGTGATTTGAAACGAAGGGACACTAAGGTAGTTTCACCAATAATGAAAGGACACCAAGACCACCATCCTCATTTTTCCAGGTGGCGTGCCAAGCTTAGAAGAGGCAGCCGACCGTGCACTTGAGAGTGCAGGCGGGGATTTAATGACCAATGTGGTTATTTATGCTGAATCGAAGTGGTTTGTTATAGGGGTAGAAGAGAGTTTCATCGTCAAGGGTGACGTTTGGAAGAAAGCAGATGTAACAAATGCCTCAATTGATCAACTAACAGATGATGTGGACGGGGCAGAGAGAATTCTTCTTGCCCTTGACGAAGATGGGGAGATCGTTTTTCAAGAGGTTATTGGTGTCTTTGAAGATGTTGAGATTGAAGTGACATCATCTGACCAAGAGGCCAAAGAAAAGGAGAAGAGAATACGCCGACGAATAGTTGCAGTAACCTAGGGGAATCGTCCAATCCCCTACCTGTCTCCATCAGACGCAACCGGAAGAAATGGGCTATGGATGTATGGGTTTAGGTTGTTTTGGTTTCTTGAATCTCCTCGGTCGGAGACCAGTGGGATGTCGCGTTGGCTCTGCGATAGGGACGCCAGAGCTTGCGTCCACCTACTCGCAAAACCGCTAGCCCGCTAGGTCTTGGTAGGAAAGCGATGTCTCTAGTTGGGGCCAACTTCACTCTTGATATAGTGAATCAATCCAGAATATCCATCCGTAAAAGCGATATGAACAACACCGCCCTCCCCCACATCCAAGTCTAAGTTCCCACCAGGCAAATGACCTATTCCGAAGGAATAATCTACACTAGACCACGGGGAACCACCCAAGTCATCATTCCAATAGTGTCTAACAGAGCCAGACTGCAAGTGAACCACAAAGTGGACACGACCAAGCGCATCTAAACCAACATCATAATGATCATTATCCCGACAAGAAGCCCCCACGCCTAGTTGGATTGTGTTCCAAGTAGTTGCAACGCCCCCCCAAACGAGAACGATTCTGTCAACCGATGGCGAATTCCCTACCTGGCAATACGCCAAAAGGAAACCGTCATCAAGGGCTGTCGCACGGGGTCTAGTGACGCCATTACCCTCATTAATAACCGTTTCAAAGCACCACACACCACAGTCATATAGCACTTTCAACCCGCCTGACGAATCTGAATAGAACAGATGGCGAAGGCCCTTGGAATCAAACTGGGCGCTTGTGGTGACGGGGCCATTTACCTGAACGGGTGCCTGTGTAATCCAGGATTGGCCGGCATACTTTGTAGCTACCCTCAAGTAATCGTTGGACTCTAGGAAGTAATAGGCTTCGCGCCCATACCCGACAAAGATGGTGCTGTTGTCTAAGGCGACCGAGGGCCCGTTCGCTTTAGCCCCCCCTGTGTCAACAGTAGACAGCACCCATCCTCCCCCAAAGTTGTAGGAGGTCTTCACATAAAAGCGCCCTACATCTAGGTAGGAGAGCGCTAAGTTCCCACCACTTATAGCACCGCGCAGTTCTACGCCAAGATCCCCTCCTGAGGTGGATGTATCAATGTTGTTTTGCCACCATGAGGAGATGTTGCTGTTCATTCCTCCATCCTTGACCCGCCGAAAAGAATACGCATCTTGGAAAGGAAGACGAGGCTTCCCGCTAGCTTGATGAAGAACAACGGCGCGCGACCCCCAAAGAGGTGAGGCTTGCTCACCTCGAACCACAAATCCAGAGGCAGTTTGCCCAAAGGTGGTCTCATTGCCACCTTCATCCACTGCGGTCAAGGCATAGATGTATGTGGTGGCTGGATCAACAGTGGTATCAGTCCAGTTCAATGTACCAGCTGGAAGCGTGGCTACAGCGTTCCAATTGCCAAGCCCGTCATCCCTATAAACCCGGTATTCACTTGCCCAGTTTATATCTTTCCACTTTAGACGGAGATCAAGCGCCCCTTGGACAAGGCTAATGGTGGGGGTGGGGCCTGGAACAGAACACGCGACACAGCCCTCTTCCATCGTTGGCACCTGTACAGTGTAAGCTTCCAACTCCGAGACTGTGGGGCGCTTGTCTGAGGCACAAGACATTCCATCGCTTGACACCCAACAGATATAAACCTCTTGGGCATAGACGGGAGAGGCTGTTTCAAAGCTCATCCACCCAGATTGTCCAGCAGGAATCTCACCGATGCGCACGTGAGACTCTCCTAGCATCCCAGCGTCACATTCATCAAGAGATGGGTTGTCTTGCTCATCCATCATGAGATAGACGATTCCACCCATGTTATCCTCGTTCCAACCTAGATGCACAGTGACCTGCCCCACATAACGAGGTTCAGAAAACCTACTGATAAAGCAAGTTGAACCTAACTGTCCATTGTCAATCCAAGAACACCCCTCCCACACAGTTGCCGTATCGCCATCGATGCCTGACAACCCACTTGTACCACCACTAAAGGTACAGTTGGATTGGGCGGTGGCGCTTTCAAGAGCAGAAGCCCAGTTCACAGGTGCGGAAGGGGCGACGAAGCCCACCCCGTTTCCTGTGAAGGCATTTCCGGCAAGATCCGTCACGCCCGCACCTGCGCCGGCATAGAGGGTTTCCGTGGTGGGCAGGGGCGAATCAAAGGTCAGCAAGACGGTTGTGTCCCTCCCCTTGTCTAGTACCTGGACCAAAGAGGGTATCTGGAACCCACTGGTTCCCCATACCCTTAGATAAGCTTGCCCAGGGATAAGTGTTGAAAGATCCATCTTCTCGGTGAAAACCATCTGGACGACATCGGGCGCAACAGGAAACGCATCCTGTAATTGAGGGGATGTGATATCGGTAGAACCAATGGCAGCTGCAGCATCGACTAGCCCTGCGCCTAGGAGGCTCTCGAACCCGGCATTGCACCCAAGGTTGAAAATAGATGCGTCAGCACTCTGCTTGAGTACTTGCCTAACTGTTTCGGGCCCCCATTCGGGGTGTTGTGCCTTGAGGAGCGCAACTATACCCGCTACAACGGGAGAAGCCATTGAGGTCCCTTGTAAGCCAGCATAAAGGTTGGAGGTGATCCCATCAAAGTAGGTAGAGAGAACGCCATTGTCAACACTGGATTCACCACCGGGGGCAGCGATGTCAATCCAAGAGCCATAGTTTGAGTAGGAAGCACGGCACTCGCTTTGCCCCAGAGAGGCGACAGCAATCACTTCGGGGTAGCCGGCAGGGTAATTCACTATGCTGGAGTTGCTATTCCCAGCGGCTGCAACGATTACCTTTCCCTTTTCGTGCGCAAACTTGACAGCACCGTGTATTACCCCATCAGCCCCCTCGCCACCTAAACTAAGGTTGATGACCACCACGTCAGGTCTCTTGGCGGCCATCGTGATTGCCGTGGCGATATCCCAAAACGAAGCACCATTACCCCAGCAAGGACCAAACACCCTATATGAGACGATCTTTGTATCCCAAGACACGCCAGCAACCCCTTGAAGGTTGTTGCTTGATGCCGTGGCGATCCCGGCGACGTGTGAGCCATGGCCATAGTTGAACAGCGACCCGCAATCCCCCCACTCCTCCCAAGGCTCAGCGTCATCGTTCCAGAGATCCCAGCCGGGATCAGAATCTATTTTGCCAGATAGGTCAGCGTGTGTGTTGGCAATGCCCGAGTCGATGATGGCGATGGACTGATGTGGATCGCCGGTAGAGGTATCCCAAGCTGTAGGAATGTTTGCAGTTTGATGCCACCACTGGCTGTACCGTAGGGGGTCGTTTGAGGTGCGGGCTAGTTCCACCATACCGTTAGGCGCTGAATAGGTTGACCAGTCCAGTCCACCATAGACGCCAATCGCTTCTTGAAGGTCAAAGCCCTCCGGTAGACGAATCCTGATTGCGTTGATGGCGGGGATATGCCCATCAATCAGATGGCCATACGCCAGGACCACACGCTCTATTCTTGACCAAGGTGTGCCTTCTTTGTACCTAATCAACACCTCGCCATCTGCTACAACTAGGGAGCCTTCGGCAGCGTCCATCGTGGTTGCCCGGATATGTCGCCCTGGTGTCCCATGTTCAAACCCTAGTGCAACTTCAGTGGGCGTAGGTGGTTTTCTATCGTTCACTAGGGGATTATTGCCACCACCACCACCACACCCCACTACAAAGAGAACGATGGTGATGATTGCTCGTTTATTCATACCAACCTCCAAGAGACCCACTGAGAACAACTATTATTATAGACGGCTGTTTCTTGGTGTGTGTTAGATCTAGGGGGACGGTGGACGCTTCCCCTTCTAGACGATCTCGTTCTTGATGGGTTCCCAATCCACTAGAGCATCTCTTCATAAACGCGATAGTGGTCGCCGTCCATCCCCAACGCCTCGTACGCTTGGCAAGCTGTGGTGTTCTCCGTATCCACATAGAGGCGCAAGGCACAGGCACCCGCTGCTTTCGCTTCGGAACGGATCTGGGCATAGAGGCGTCGGAGGAGACCTTTGCGGCGGTGTGAGAGTGCTGTATTGACCGACTGGAGCCACCAAACGGGGGCGTTTCGCCAATCACTCCACTCGAAGGTCACCATCGCCGTAGCGACAACGATTCCCCCTTCCACCACTACCCAGATATACCCCTGTTGCTCCCCAGTTAGTATTCCTTTGATTCCCTCCTTGAGAACGGATGCGTCCAGAGCCAACCCCTCACTGTCCGACGCCGCCTCTAACCCACGCTCTACAAGGGCATCTAAGTCAGAAAGAACGGCGCGGCGAATCATCCCACCAGTCTATAGCAACCGATTAGGCTTGGCGGATGGCTAGAACAGTACTGGGATGGGTTGCCGTTGTGGGGGCATTGACACTCTTCTCTTCGTTGGGGATGTGGCAATGGGAGCGGCACCAAGAACAACAAGAATTGCTTGCTATTGCCCACAAAGAACTGGCGCTGCTACCCTTAGAGAACGAGGAGGTATTGGCGGGGGGTGGCCCTATGGAAGGGGGTCGCAGGTTGGTTGTTTTGGAGGGTGAATTTGTAGGAAAACCTCAACTTGTGGTGGGGTATTTCGAAAGTAGTCAACCTGGCTTTAGGGTGGTCATGCGATTCTTGGTGGGTGGTAATCCTGATTACGCAATCTTGGTTGACCGTGGGTGGCTACCCCAAGAGGGAATTGAGACTCACTTAGATGCCCTCCCCACCAATGACAGGATTGATGGGATTGCAGCGTTCTTGCCTGCGTGGAAAGGTAATCCCCGTCTAGAGGGAAACCATTGGCGAGGCTTTGCCCCCCAGGAAATGGCAGCCGATTTGGGGCTGTCGCTATTGGGTTGGTCAGTTATTGTCGGCAAAGAAAAAGACCCCGCAGGGCATCCACCTAGCCCCTCATTACCTGTTACTGGATGGACATTGCCCGTCCGAGATACCCCGCACCTTCCCTACGCCATTACGTGGTTTAGTGGGGTGGTCCTCGTTCTTGGCTACGCCTTATGGGCTGGACTTTCCTTCCAGAGAAAACTTAGAGATTAGAGGGTCGATTTCTCCAGATAGCCAAAGAGCGTCTCTGTCGCTTCTATGAACCGGGCATAATCTCCGGGCGAAGCGCGTTTGCCATGGCGGTAAATCAGCACCCAGTGCCCCTCGCCCTCTAGGGACCATCCCTGTTCTCTGGACAAGTGATCACGCAAGTGCCAGTTGAAGAGGCTCCGCACAGCGGATTCGTCCTTCCCCTTCAGGAAGTAGGCGTTTGAGAAGTCCTCTTCATCTTCAAAGTCAATATCCTTCCAGCCCAGTTTGGACGCTATGCGATCCCCAAAGTGTTCGGGCCTTAGGGAGAATCGCGGGAGGTCACCCTCAGACTGGAAGAGAGCGACCGTTTGGATGACAGCCTGGGAACTCTTGCCCGTATGGACCACATAGGTAAAATCAAAGAAAGAGACGGCTTCCCCTTCTTTCAAGAGGGCGTTGGTTCCGAATGACCCCCTCCGCAGCAACGGCAGGCGGGCGTAGGGTTTGCCCTTTAGAGAAAACCTATGGGGTTGAAAACCCCAACCCAACGCTTCTGCCACCATCGCCATCTCTTCCCTCCGCTTCTTCGTTGCCCGCATCACAAGGACGAGAAAGACGGCTACCAAGACGAGAACCGCTCCCACAATCAGCCTCACCATCACCGAGTCATCAAATGAGGAGGCCCTCTCTAAGTTGAGGAGAAGAGGAAGAAGGCTAGGTAACAGAGTATTAGCCCTCTAGCGAGTCTTGGGGTTCCTCTTCCACAACCCGAAGGGGAGGCTCCATAATGCACCACCTGCAGCGCCCAAGAGGGCAATCAGGGGGATTTCCCAAAGGTGGCCTGCCCTACCAAACGAGGGGCCAAGAACGGGGAGCATCTCTGTGAGATAGGCGATTACAAAGAGATTGCCCATGTGGGGCAAACCCCACTTGCACGCTTTCGCAATGGCAATAGCAGTAAAGACCGCAAAGAGAGGGACGAAGAGCCCTACAAGTGCTGCGGAGACTTTCGTCATCATGATGTCAGGAATCATGGTGATGGTGGGAAAGACCAAACCGACCAAGAAACCTGTAAGAATCGCTGTATAGATTTGACCTTTCATCTGTTTATTGTAGAGGACGAATAGTTAGAGAGGATTATCCCCTCCGCCCACATGGGGGGAGGTTGATTCAAGAATCGCGGCATCCTCAAAATCTGTTTCAGGGCTCTTTTTGCCTAATAGTCGTGTAAGAACCATAGGCGCAATTAGAGTGGTGAGTACGACCATCAGAATGATGACGCCATGCACATCAGGACCTACTAACCCTACGGACAAGCCGATTGACGCAAAGATGAGTCCCACCTCGCCCCTAGGCAACATTCCCCAGCCCACTACCCACCGGTTGATGCCTTGCCCAAATGCCCCCCATCCTGAAAGAATCTTTCCGGCCATCGCTAATAGAGTAATGACCCCCCCTGCAATGAGAACCTTGGGGGAAGCCAATGCTGACAAGTCCACTTGGGCACCTATAGAGAGGAAGAAGATGGGAATCAAGAGCAGTCCGATGGGTCTTAACCGCTCGCGAATCACTGTGTCGTGAGATGTATCTGCCACAACCATACCGGCGGCAAAAGCACCCACGATTGGAGCCAATCCAGCCAACCGTTCAGCTGCTACAGCTGTGATGGCGGCAAAGATAAAAGCGCCTACAACTAATGAACCAGAGACCCGCATCGCTAATAGGAATTTGAACAGAGGTTCGGCAAAGACTTTGCCCAAAAGGATGACCCCGGCAAAGAACCCAAATGCTTTGAGTGCAATCAGTCCAATAGCACCCGCTTCTATCTCGCCACCGCTCTGGAATGCCCCTACCACAGTCGCCAAAATAACCAACCCCAGAATATCATCTACCACCGCCGCCCCAATCACGGTACGAGCTTCCTTGCTCCCTAGCTGTTTTAGGTCGGCAAAGACCCTAGCCGTAATACCAACACTCGTTGCTGTCATAGCGGCACCCACAAAAAGGGCGACCATCGTGCTTCCTTCACCCAAGCCCAACGCCAACGAGCCGTAGTAACCTAAACCAAATGGAAAAATGATACCAATAAGAGCGACAAGAATCGCCTGTGGTCCAATCTTTACGAACTCGCCCAAATCCGTTTCCATCCCCACTTCAAAAAGCAAGAGGATAACGCCTACTTCTGCCAAAGTGCTAATCACATCTCCCTCAGGGTGAATTAACCCTAGAACACTACCACCAACCACAACACCAGCTAACAACTCACCAATTACGGGGGGTTGCTTAAACCGAACCATCACCTCGGCCCCAATCTTGGCTGCCCCCAGAATAATGAGGAGGTCAAGGATGTGTGAAAGAGCTGTGCCTGGTTCCATAAAGAGGGCGCCTACGAGGCGCCCTATGGAGATTCTAGAGGGCTATCGTTGGTGAAGGTCTCCGAACTCCCCACACGGCTTGGCAAACAGCAGTAAACTAACGTCATGGCAAAAGAAGAAGTAATCGGCGTATGGACAAAGGTGAGGGAGACCGCAAAAGCACTGCTTCTTGCAAGGCAAGATGGATATGAACAGTGGTTTCCGAAGAGCGTTGTTGAGGGGCCCAATACCGAGGGAGAGCTAAAGATTGAGGAATGGTTCTTGGGCAAGAATCCTCTTTCCCCCATGCGGGAAGGTCCTCCACTTGTTGCCCCCCAGCGGACTCGGGGTGAGTGGAAGAAAGGGGCTACGAGTTTCTCTAAGGCAAAGGGGTTTTTGGCGTGTCCCCGAAACTATCACTTTTCTTATGAGAGAACGATCCCCTTTGTGGACAGCCAAGCTCTCCATGTGGGGACACTCGTCCATGATGCCATTGAACGCGTCTTTGATTGCGACTTCAGTTTGGCTTCGCCCCCCCAGTGGGTAGACCATATTGTGCGCACCCAATGGAGCAAAAAGAAGAGCCAATTTGAGACCGCGAAACGGTCTAGGGGCAGGTGGGACGACAGAAAAGAAACATCAGCGATTGACCAAGCTCTTTGGGCATTAGACCGCATCACCCAAGGGAGGATGACAGCAGAGGGGCTGGAAAGAGCAATGCCCACCCATAGGGAAGTTGCTGCGTTTAGTAAAGATGGCAAAGTAGGGGGCTATATTGATTACGCCCAAGAGAACAAAGAAGGGACCCTCTTGGTAGACTTCAAGAGTGGCGGATGTTCTCCCCCCGTAGAGGGTTTACCACCAGACCATGCCTTGCAGGGACAGATCTATGCTCATTTGGCAGAAGAGATGTGGGGGGCATTACCCAAAAGGGTAGAGTTCTGGTACACGGCGCACGACCACGTTGAGGGGTTTGCCCCCGACAAGAAGGAGGCCGATGCGATAGGGTTGATGATTAGAGAGGCGGGTGCCGAAATCTCTAGGTTATCGGGCAAGCCAGAAGCTTCTTTTGAAGCCAACCCCCACCCCGAAACTTGCAACTGGTGCGATGCCAAGCCATGGTGCAAACCGTACCAGGAAATGGCGCTAGAGACCCCATGGCGTTCGGAAGGATTTGGGAAGGCAATCAAGGGAAAAGTAAAGGTTTCTAACCCCCTACGAGGGAATCGCCCTGGTAGTGCACGACTTTCAACACTTGATGGTGGCGAAATCCTAGTCAAGGGTTGGGATGCTGCTGGGAAGCGCCTTGGACAGACAAAGACGGGAGAAGAGGTGACCGTCTTAGATGTAAAGGTGGAACACTCCGACTTTAGTGGTGACCTAGAAGCGACTACCTATGACCCCTATGCGGTCCTGATTGATGGCAAATCAATCCCCCTCTAACCCCACCAAACCCGCAGGGGAGCGAGTTTGAAAGTGGCAAGGCGATGCCGTTCTCATCCGTTCCAGAGAGCATGGAGATGTGGGCAGGACGGATGGGGTGTGGTAAGGAAGGAAGGATCACTTTTGAGGACATTAAGTCGAATGGATGCGTTGGGAGTGCTCCAGTGTTGAGGTTTCCCTCCTTACTCTCAAGGGTGCTGGTCATGAATGGCCCGGTGCAGGGGAATGGTGTACACCGAACGGGTCTCGCCTCTGTAAACTCTACAAGAAGTACCTAACCCCAGCAAGCACCTACCCAGCTAGCGAAGTGATATGGGCAATCTATCTAGGCACACCTCCTTAGCCCCCCTTCAAACAGAGGAATGAGTTAAGTGACAAAGAGTTTCAAGAGCGAGCAAAGAGGCGCGGCGTTTGCCAAGTCTCAATACCGGTGTTGTGCCCCAGTGCTGTGGCTTTTCGTTCCCAATGCACGAAAGAAACTAAACTCTTCTTCTACTTAGGCGGAAGCCAAGCCCCTAGCTCTGGGTTTAAGGGGATATGGCACTGGGAACAAGATAGACGATCTTGGTGAGAGCTCGTTGGAGCTTTTAAATCCCCTAAGTCCCCATGGCAAGAGAGACATTCCTTCCTGTTTTGAAGAGGGTGCGGTATCAGGGGTGGGGCGATAGGGTGGCTACGGTTTCCACCTTTCCCGGGAAGGGCACCTTGAAAGATCGTATGGCCAAATGCAACGCTCTCTCCAGAAGAGACGACATGGCATTGTCGGCAAGAGAGTTGATTAGGGTGTGGTGTTTCTGGCCCCCTCTGTTTGTCACCATCTAACGAGACCTCTAACCCCGCCCCATGGCAACCCAGACAGTTTCCTCGACCCAGCGATTCCACTTGGTGAGGTATCGTCGGAGGTGCCCCAGCGTAAGCACGTGTGCCAGGACGGGGATCACCACCGTCCCCACACCCCCCTAGGAGCAAGGTGGTCGTTACTACTAGGAAGATCCTCCTCATACAGCTTCGACTCTTACCGCACACTTCTTGTAATCAGGTTCTTTTGATAAGGGGCAGAAACTATCTAGGGTCACAAGGTTGACTAGTTTTGACTCGTCAAAGAAGGGGACAAAGACGGACCCCATTGGGGGCGTGCCCCGGGCGGTTTCACCTATTGAGGCAGGAAGAGTAATCTCTCCTCTTCGGCTAGTCAGGCGAACCTCTTGTCCGTCTTGAATGCCAAGAAGAGTTGCATCTTCAGGATGTATCTCAATGAAACCTTTTGGCATAGCGCCGTGTAGCTCAGGAACACGGCGTGTCATCGATCCTGTATGCCAATGTTCCAACACTCTCCCCGTGCAAAGCCACAAGGGGTAATCTTCATCAGGAATCTCAGGGGCAGGCTCCCAAGGGCGAGCCCAAATGACAGCTTTTCCATCGGGCTTGCCGTAAAAATAGACATCTTCACCGTCTGGCACATAGGGATCTTCTCCGCCCCTATACCGATATAGGGTCTCTTTCCCGTCCACAACGGGCCATCTCATGCCTCGCGTCTTTTTCAGTGTTTCGTAGGGGGCAACATCCTTGCCCCGCCCCAATGTGAGTTGTCGATATTCCTCATAGAGATCTTCTTCTGGGTGGTTCCCTTCAAAGAGATGGTGCCAACCCATACGCTTTGCAACTTCAATGATTTGCCACAGATCGCTTTTCGCCTCACCGGGAGGCGTAGCAATTGCATCCCATTGTTGGGTGCGCCGTTCGCTATTCCCAAAACAACCCTCTTTCTCAACCCATAGGTTGGTGGGAAAGACAACATCCGCCACAGCTGATGTGGGCGTGGGATAGACTTCGGAAACAACGAGAAAGGTCTTTCGATCTTCCATCGCCTTGAGATACCTGCCCAACTTGGGCATCGACACCATGGGGTTCGTTGTCTGAATCCACATCCATCCTATTTCACCCCTGTCAACCGCACGGAACATCTCCACTGTATGGTATCCCACCCAATCGGGAATCGTTCCCTCTTCCACATTCCAAGCCTTCTCTACATCAGCACGATGATCTGGCACTGTGACTTTTCGCCCGCCAGGGAGAGCGTGAGCAAGTGTTCCCACTTCACGAACCGTTCCACACGCAGATGGCTGCCCTGTAAGCGAGAAGGGGTTGTTTCCAGGCTTTGAGATCTTCCCTGTCAAAAGATGGAGATTGTTGATGAGGTTGTTCATCCAAGTACCCCTTGTATGTTGGTTCACACCCATACACCAAAAGGAGACCACGCCACTATTGGGATCTCCATAAATCTCTGCTAGAGTCGCTAGGTTCTTGGGAGATACCCCAGAAATCTCTTCTACACGCTGGGGGGTGTATTCAGCAACATAGGCAGCGTATTCTTCAAAGCTAAGCTTACGGGACTCTTTCTTGAACGCGAACTTGTCTTCCAACCCATACCCAATATCTTCTTTTCCAGCGGAGAAGTTGCAGTGCTTAGAGACAAAATCTTTATCAATCTTGTTCTTCTCTATTAGGAGATTCGCAATCCCATTAGCAATCGCTAAGTCTGATTGGGGCTTGAAGAGAATATGGAGGTCGGAAGCTTGCGAGGTGCGGGTCGTTCGGGTAGAAAGGTCCACAATCTTGACATGGCTTGCTTTCTTTCGTCTCTCTAGCATGCGAGAGAAAAGAACGGGGTGCATTTCCGCCATATTGTTTCCCCACAACACATAGTTGTCTGTCTTCTCTATGTCGTCATAAGGTCCCATTGGTTCATCTTTCCCAAAGGACAAAAGGAAACCCACAACCGCTGAAGCCATACAAAGCCTGGCGTTTGCCTCTAGGTGATTGCTCTTTACGCCTGCGCGCATAAATTTGCTCGCCGCATACCCCTCTTGGATAGTCCACTGACCAGAACCATAGAACGCGACACCTCGAGGCCCCTTCGTTTGGAGAGTTTCACTCAGTTTGGACGCAACCAAAGAGAGAGCTTCGTCCCAAGATGTCTCCACCAACTCACCATTCTTCCTTACAAGGGGTTTCTTAAGCCTATCCGAGCCATAAAGGATGGATGGAAGATGGTAACCCTTGACACAAAGAAGCCCCTTGTTTACAGGGTTTTTTTCATCTCCTGCTACTGCCACAACGGTTCCCGCTTTCGTTGCAACCATTACCCCACACCCCACACCGCAGAATCTACAGGTGGACTTGTTCCACTTGACGGTGGGGTCCGAAAGGAGAATCTTCTCGGCCGATTGCTGTAGGGAGGGAGCACAAGAAGAGAAAGTGGGCAGGATCAAAGCTGCAGCAAATGTATAAGCTGTGCGCTTGAGGAACTCTCGCCTGGAAAAATCAGCCCTCTCAATACTCATAAAAACGGGCTTGACATCATCAGCCTCGCCAGATGCCTTTATCGCTTCTATCTGTGCGTCAAGGGTTTCAAGATCACCACCCTCCAGCACACGCACACTCTCCTTACCTTCCTTAGTTATTATCAAAGATACTAATGCCATTTCGCTCCTCCTTATTCCTCCTGGCTACTCGTCGCCGTAGCGCTCTTTGTAGTACGCTTTTAGCCGCTCCCTGTCCTCAAGGGACAACCCGTCTAGCCAAGCGTGTTCTTCTGATGCGAGAATGCTGTCTATCAATGCCATTGCCACTTCGTCCCCTTCAGACAGCTCTTTGGCCATTGGAAGGAACTTGAAGTAGAAGTGCTTAGCCACTTCGTAGAAACCATGCCATTGGGTGTAGTCTGGTCCCATCATGGAGGCTCCCATCCGAGCGCGTCTCCCTTCGTGATGCCAAAGTTCAAAATAGACCCATTCAATATGATCGTCAAATGGATCGGGAGAAATCAACCCTCTCTCTTTCAACATCCCCATGATCGTCGTTGAGGGGCCCCCATACTTGTCGTTGTACAGATGAATCGCCTCATCGTATTGCTTATAGAAACCCCGAGTAAATCCAGGGCTGTGGCAAGCCTCACACACATCCTTCATCCGACTGCGGCGCTCTTCGTGGTTTTCCAGTAGCTTAGATATCTTGGGACGAAGCGTCCATGAAATGCGGTCGCCCACATCGTGAGTAACGGGTAAGTTGCGTGTGGCACTCATATGGCAGGTGGCACAGGTGGGGGCTGCAAAGTAATCTTCTCCCACAACCCATTTCTTAGCGTCAAGATTCATATCTTCATCTGAAGAAGCGGCATAGGCGATACCATGCTTACTTTCGTTGTAGATCTCAATCTGCGGGTGATCTGGTCCCATGTGGCACTTCCCACAGTTCTCGGGTTGTCTAGCCATAGCGCGAGAAAAAGTGTGTCGACTATGACAGGCGGAACAAGAACCAAGACTTCCATCTAAGTTGATGCGTCCCATCCCTGAGTTGGGCCAAGTAGAAGGATCAAACATCGGTCGACCGCCGTCATCCTTCCGTACATTGCCATTCGCGTCAGTCAAGAGTGCGACTTTGGATCCGTGGCACTGGATACAACCATTTGTCGCAGCTGGCACCCCCTCTATAACTTCCCCTAATATATTGTCCAATGAGTTCAAGATATCCCCCGCCTTGGCGTGGTGGCTTGCTTGGAACTCTTCAGCAACTTGGGCATGGCATCGCGCACAATCATTGGGGGTAACGATCGTTGCAATCAAAGCACCCTCGTGGCGATACGCATCAACATCCGTCTTTTCGGCTTGGTGACACCCAATACACCCCACCCCTAATTGACCATGTTCACTATCTGCCCATTGTTGAACAATCACAGGGGTTTTTTCGGTATGACACGCAACACATCCTTCATTTTCACTAGAAATGATAGGTTCGGGTTTGGGCTGGAAACGGAGTTTTCCTCCTTCTACCCAAGCCACGACAACAAGGGAGGCTAAAAAGACCAACCCCAAGGTGCCAACGACAACCTGCTTTCTATTGAGACTCATATGTCTTGCCATCTATCTACTCCTTTTCTAACCTGAGAATATCTCCCACATCGTCATCCCCACCAAGCCCAAAGTAACGAGGCTTCCAATCAACACACTCGCCTCACTAGAAGGATTCTTCTTTCGTAACAACTTGTCCACCCAAGGCCACCCTACAAAAAGGAGCGCAAATAGACCCATTGTGGCTATAGCCATATCTGTACCAGCTAACTTCAACCACCTAAATGTAAAGAGGAAATACCATTCGGGTTTGATATGTTCGGGGGTGACTAAGGGGTTTGCTGGATCTGCTAAAGTAGCCGGGAAAACAACCGAGAGTGTTGATAGAAGAACCATCAACACCAGACCTACGAGCAACTCTGTCAAGAAATGATTAGGGAAGAAGGGGAATGTTCCCTTTTCCGACTCCTCTTCATCCTCAAAATGAAGCTCTTTCACACCATGGGTCCGCACCATCCAAATATGACCCGCCAAGACCATAACGAGTAAGGTGGGCACAGCAGCGATATGGAAGATATAAAACCGGGTAAGTGTGTTTTCTCCAATTTCAGCACCTCCCCGAATGAAGTTTGCTAAGATCGGTCCAATCCCGGGTGCCGACTCGGTAAGATTGCTTGCCACAGTTGCCCCCCAATAGGAGAGCTGCTCGTAAACGAGACTGTACCCTGTGAAACCCATCCCCATCATCAATAGCAAGAGGAGGACTCCCAACACCCACGTCAACTCGCGGGGCTTTCGGTAAGTTCCCGTAAAGAACGCACGCATCATATGGAGAATCACAGCGACAATCAACAGGTGAGACCCCCACAAATGCATCCCCCGTATATACCATCCAAAAGGTACTGTCTCGGTAATATACCTGACAGAATCATAGGCTTTTTCGGGGTTGGGAATGTAGTAGAAAGTAAGGAGTATCCCCGTAAATACTTGGACAATGAAGAGATAGGCTGGTGTGCCACCTAGGGCAAACCACCATCTCTTCAGGTGTCCAGGAACCGCCTCGGAACCAAACTCCTTTATCGCCTCTTCATTGACGGGCATGCGTGAACGCCAGAAACCACTCATACCCAGGCGAAGACACCATCTCCTTCTAAGGCAATCTCCACTGCCAACATATCTTTTCCATCTGAAGCAGGGGGGCCCTCCATTGCCTTTCCTGTGGGATCAAACACGGCGCTGTGGCAAGGGCAGAAAAAGTGGTTATTTTCATCTTCCCAGTGTACTTGGCACCCCAAGTGAGGACAAATTGTAGAGAATGCACGAATGCCGTCGGCGGTATTCAAGACAACGACTCGTTTTCCTGAGGGTGTTGAAACGACAACAGCTTTTCCCTTAGGAAGCGAAGAGATCGACGCGAGGTACATCCGTCTCTTTTCACCCGTGGTATCGGGATATAAGAAACGGAGGGCGAAGCCACCAAAGGTCGCATAAGAGACAGCAGCTCCGCCAATAGCCAACGCCCGCGCAAGGAACCCCCGGCGATCAACGCCAGTCTTTGGGGTTTTGGCCTTCTCCGACGGGTTCAAACTAGAATTTGATGTGGTATTCGGCACGCAGAACTGTATCCTGTTGAGCCGCCAAGTCATCCTCCCAGTTGATAAAGCTAAATGTCCAGTTCTTCCAACGAAGATCAAACCGCAACATATCTCCATCCATTGATGCGGGGTTTCCTGCAACTGCCTCACCAAAGAGACCATCAATGGTAGCTCCTGGCTCCATCGTTCCATAAGCGACACCCAAGGAAAGGTCATCTCCCAATGGGTAAACTAGTCTGCTCAAGAGCGCAGTTCCTTCGGTTGAACCACCACCCAAGTTGTCTTGAGAACCAGAAATCCACTCAAGGTTCAGGTCGGTGATATCTGACAGCCCGATAGAAGCACCTGCATAAAAAGCACGGAATCCATCGTAGGTCGCTGCTAGTGCTGCTGGATAGTTGCCAGGTAAAGCATAATCACTGTCATAGGAGATTGTCCCAAAGTGCACTTTGTTACCTAGCATCTCATCCAAACCTACGGTGAGACCCCAAGCAAGCCCTTCGTCCGTTGCACCAACACCATTTGATTCTCTTAGATAGAAATCCAAGTCCCAGCGATTGAAGTCATTGAAGCTAGCAAAAGCACCATGGAAAACGCCTAGTTGGAACTGATGAAAGATATCGGTGTTATCCACCAAGTTATTCCCAATCATCTTGGCGTGTAACCTTCCTACCTTTAAATCTCCCCAAGGATTGTGCCAAGTCACATAGGCGGGACCAGCGACCATCGACCCCCCCAAAGAACTCCCAATCTCGGCAATTGTGTTGGGTGGGTTACTAGTGACATAAAGCACCGCATTTGTCGAAAACGATTCGGTGAGTTTTGCACCAACAAAGAGACGGATGCGTAGTTCGCTAGCCGCACTATCCCCAACGGTATCTCCATCGTTGTCAATATACCTAAAGTTGACATCTCCTTTTAGAGAAACATCTGTTCCGCCCACCGGTATTGCCACTAGAGCGACCGGGGTCAGAATCAACAAAGCCAAGAGTATTTTTCTTGTTCCGTTTTTCTGTCTCATAACAAACCTCCTAATCAAGTAATAGTCTCTGCACTGGTAATCTAAGTGGCAACCCTCGTTTTTGGGGAGTCCCTGGGGAGACAGAGACCTATTTTACACTTTAGTGGCATGGGCTAGACCATCTTCAGACCTTCGCACTCCTTTTCTATGAGCGCAAGGCGTCCTATACCCCATCTAGAATCCCGATGTGCCCTTTCTTGCCGACAAGCTGAAACTGATTCGCCGTTTTCTTGTGGACTCTGGTGGGGAGATTGCTGCGGCAGATCATATTGAAGAGATGGCGTTTGGACCTTCTCGGCTTGATCTAAGGGAAAACACCACAGTACATGAAGGGGGAATCATCCAACCCCTAGAGGGGGTTCTAGAAGGAGGAGAAGAGAAGATTGCTTGGTTTATGGATGGGATTCAGCACACACATCTAGTGGGGGCGTGCGAACTGGGGGATACGCGGCTTGCTGTTCACTATGCGATCATTGCCAGTCTGATTATTCAAACCACAAGGAATGGCTTCCAGATGTTTGGTCCTCCACGAATTGAAGAGTTTGGTCTCCTTTCGCAATCCCATCTAGGGTGTGCTCTTCCTGAAGGATTTACCGACACGGGGGCAAAATCGGGGTATTTTTCTGACCAACGAAGATCTGCAGTCTTTGCGGTTCGTAAGTTGCGTCACAAGTTGGAATCGGAACATCTGCTGGACTGGGTCAAAGAGAGGGGTGGGCAAGAGACGATTCTTGTTGATGGCTCTCTTTCGCACCTACCAGAGGGTGTGCCCCACGCCGTGGGGTTATGTAAGGACAACCACCCTCTCTTTTTGTCTTCCGAGCAACAACGGCGGACACATAGCCTTGGGTATGGAGAGAGGAGCGCCCTTTTCACTTTTAGGAACGATCTAGGCGCCGAAATAACATCTTGGTTTCTCCGCATTAGGCAGCCGATGGGGCATACATCCAGTTTTGGACTTGTTCGCCCCGAGATCTATTCTGGGTATCCCATTCCCCCTACCGAGGTGGACGTGATTTCTCGACGGGTATTTGCCCTACGAAACCCTGTTGCCTACCCCCGCCCCAAGTGGGAAAGGCTCATATATCCTGTGAGAGTTTGCACCGAGTTCTTGACAAACCACCTCCCCAAAACGGAGACAATCAAGTGGTATCTACATGGAGCAATGGCTGTCTAGATAGAGATAACAGAAAGAATAAGAGTAAAATAGAAGAAGGACAACGACTTGTGACCGAGAATAAAATTCAGTTAGCAACCGAGGACTATCGGGGTTATATCAACGAGTTCCATGGTCCCGTAGGGAAGGGTGCAAGTACAGCCGAAAACCCGAACACCTCGTCATTCTTCCATTTTTGGCTTTCTCGCCAAGAAGAGAACCTAGAACTAGGAAATATCGTTGCTGCAGTTCGGGCAGATGGACACATTACATTTGGTGTCGTTGTTGACCTCCGTTCCACAATGGATATGCCCAACTTTCTTTCAGACTTCATTAGTCATGATTTTGGTCGACCCGAGCAAACTCTTCCTACAGATATTTCTGAGGTGATAGTGGCGCGTGCCAATATCATCGGCTCTACGGATAAGCGTGCCCGCCCCGTTACCCGAGCCAGCATCTACTACGCCAGCCCCGGGGGAATTCGCCGTGCTTTTGGGATGGAGGGATACATCGAAGACAGGGGTGTTCCCATCGGTGTTATCAAGAATGGTGATGGGCAACTCACACCGATCTTCTTAGATGTGGAGTTTCTATTGGGGCCCGAAGGCGCCCACTTCAATATTAGTGGTATCTCGGGTTTGGCTACAAAGACAAGTTTGGTGGAGTTTATGCTAAAGAGTGTCCAGACTTTCTTCAAGAAAAACGATGCCTATCGTAAGAGGCGCATTGGGATCGTTCTCTTCAATGTCAAAGGGAAGGATCTTCTGTTCTTAGACAAGAAGAACCCCGAACTTGATGAAGTGGGCGAACGGGGGGATTACTACCGTCGCATCTACAAAGAGTTAGGTGTACCAGCGGAACCTTTTGACCAAATCCGTATTTTTGCACCCTATGCTGGGCATACCACAGCAAAGGTGAACTGTTTGCGTCAAGACGGAAAAGTAGAAGTTTTCCTCTGGGATATTCCTGAACTCCGCCGATACTTACCCAACCTTTTTGAGAAGGAGGACTGGGATGACAATGTCCAAGCAGCCTACGAGGATCTACTGGATATCGTAGATAAGGACGATACCCTGTCCGATTTCCCTGATTTGGTAGATTTCCTAACCGAAGAGCGGCGGGTGATGAGGGATAGAGAACATTGGCATGGGCATACGCGCACGGTCTTCTTCAAGTTGGTTCAGAACATCGTGACACTCCCTGACCTTTTCCAAGGATTGGTGAACTCAAGGGACATTCCTGAGGAGCCCAAAGACATTCCTTTGGATGATTTCCAGACGGGAGACATCTTCGTAATTGATATCCAAGCTCTCCATGAGAGGGGGCAAAAAATGGTCTTTGAACGCACATTGCGTCGCTTGGCGGAACTCGTTGAAAAGAAGACCGAAACCGAAGGACTAGATAACATCATCGTCTTTGTGGATGAGTTGAATAAGTTTGCCCCTGCGGATAGTGAAACGAGCCTCAAGGAAGCGATTGTCCATGCCACAGCACGGGGTCGGTCGTTGGGACTTACCCTTTTTGGAGCAGAACAGTTTGCCTCCATGATTGACAAGCAGGTTACGGATAACTCCAGTACCCTCTGTTATGGAAGGTCGGGACCCACCGAGTTGGGTCTACCCGATTACGCCTATTTGCCAGAAGAGGTGAAGTCCAAGATGGCGATTTTCCCTAAGGGAACGCTCCTTTTGAAACATGCACGGTTTAGTCAACCAGTCATTATGCAATTCCCTTACCCACCCTGTGTCCCTGGTGACCTTTACCTCCAAAGCAAGGAAGAGATTGACAGGGGTAAGAAGAGAGCACCCAAGGCGGCGGAGTGGAAGAAAAAGGGAGGGGTTGAGTTCAAGTTCTAGTGTTCCCATATAAAGGAGACTACATCGAGGCTGCGATTGAGCAAGAGAGAGTGCTTGTGGTTCGGATTGTGTGGGCGGGCAATCCCCTAAACAATTTATCTGATGCCCTTTTGGAAGAGACAGAGCTGGTTTTGAATAATGCTACAAATGACGACCGATTACACGCGGTCGTTCTTACGGGGTGTGGACCCGTCTTTTCAACAGGGGCGTACTTACCCGAACTTATTGAGCAAGATAGCGTTGGTGCCCACTCTCTCTCTAAGAAAGGTATTCGGGTTTGGGGGATGTTTGAATCAATACCCCTAGTAACGGTCGCTGCTATCAACGGCATCTGTTTGGGTGGTGGATTAGAGCTTGCCCTTTGTTGTGATTTTCGGATTGCCAGTAAGCGTGCACGGTTTGGGCAGACTGAAGTCAACCTCGGTCTAATCCCTGGTTGGGGGGGTACTCAGCGTCTTACGCGCTTAGTCGGGAGACCTACTGCGTTGGATTTGGTTTTGACTGGTAGGCAGTTTCGCGCAAAGGAAGCGCTTGAAATGGGCTTGGTTCACAAGGCGGTTGCCCATAGCGACCTTTTAGAAGAGACATTCGCTTTCTTGGCGCCTATCGTTGCGAAAGACCCCGATGTCATTGCACTGGCAAAGAAAGCACTTCAAATGCCACTTGAAAGGGGGTTGTGTGCGGGGCTAGAAGCGGAAGCCTCCTTCTTTGCAGAGTCTTGGTCTTTGCCCGCATCAAAGAAGAAAGTACATTCTTTCTTGGACGATCAAGCAGCAAAGAAGAAAGAGGGATAAGGCCCCTGAAACCCTCTAAAGGCATGGTGCCCCACCCCCTTCTATTAGGAGGAGCTCTTCTCCTCTTGGTGGGGTTCCCGTTGTTCGTTGCCATCTATCTACATTGGTATGGTGTGTTGGGTTGACCCCAGGCGGGGCACTCCGGCTTCTCTTCCTTCTGTTGGCGGGGGGTGTGTTGTCCTATTTGGGCGATTTAGCGGGCAGGCGGTTTGCACGGTCTCGTCGGAGATTGTGGGGATTGCGCCCCAAGCATGCTTCTGCGATTTGGGCAGGATTCTCGGGCATTGTCGTATCGGGGTTTATCTTCGGTCTCCTTTCTTGGGTGAGTGCAGATGTGCGAGACGCTATCTTCAAGATAGAGGAACTGAAAGAAGAGTTCCAGACGGTCTCAATACAGATGGAAGACGCCACAGCCTCTTTGGCATTGCTGGAAATCAGGAATGAGGCACTTCTGGAAGATCAGGGGAGGTTGCAAGGGGACCTTGCCGAGAAAAACGAGACAATTCTTCGTTTAGATGCGGAGAGACTGACCGCAGAAGAGGAACTCTTGGCGATTGCAACAGAAGTGGAATCGCTCCAAGGAGAAATCTCAGGACTGGAGAGTGAAAGGGATGTGGCTCAGGAAGAATCGGGACAGCGCCTCTATCAGCTCAACCTTTTGAAGACAGCCTTGGTGGATGTGGAGGACGATCTGGCCAAAAAACAGGGCGAAGTAGAGGTATTGACAGCTACGAGAGCAGCGCTGGAGGAACAGGTTCTTCAGTTGGGGGCTGCCCTTCTAGAGGCAGAGGCGTTGCCCGGAGAAGGAACGATGCTTTTTCCCAAGGGGCTAGAGCTTAGACGATACCTATTTAGGCAAGAGGCAACTCCTGAAGCGATGGAAGAAGGGCTTGCTTCTCAGTTTGTCTTGTTAGAGTCCGAGCTGGAGCGACTAGAGGTCAGATTAGGAACTGAGACCCCTGAAAGTTTGTCCCGCCAAGCGATGGAGGTATGGGACAACTCCTTGGGGTGGCAGTTCTTGCGGGTGATTGCTGCAACGAATGCTTTTCGAGGAGAGGGCGTTCGCTTGACGATGTCTTGGGTGCCTGTAAGGGCTGTCTTTCCGAAGGGGGAGGTCGTCGTTAGACGGTTTTTCCAGGAGTCGGGAGATTTGAATACGAACTATGGTCGGCTGGAGGAGATGTTGGGTGAGGCAAGTCGATTGGCGGGAGATAGGGGGGTATTGCCAGACCGTCTTTCTCAGAAGCGTGTTTTGTACCCGTTGGCATCGTTGGTTGAGATTGCCCGAGAAATGACGAACTTTACAGGGGGCGTATTGGTAGAGATTGAGGCGACTTCGGCAATACCGAACTTTGAGATATTGACTCCAGAGCGTATTCGGTTCAATTTGAGGAGTTTAGAGGAATGATTCGTGCGATAACGACGCCCATCTTCTATCCCAACGCGGACCCCCATTTGGGGCATGCGTATACCACAATTGCTGCGGATGCTTTGGCTAGATATCACAGAGGCAAGGGCGGGGACGTGCGCCTCATTACGGGTACGGATGAACATGCCGAGAAGATTGCCAAAGTGGCAGAAGAAAGGGGCTTTACCCCCCAAGCATTTGTAGAACTAATGCGACCACGGTGGGAGAACCTCATGGAGACGTTGGGAGTTCAAGCGTATACCTTTGTTGCTACAGACAAACCTTTACATCATCAAGATGTGCAGAGGTTTTTTCTTCGGCTAAAGGAGAGAGGAGAAGTTACCAAAGGTGTTTATGAAGGGTGGTACAACGTTAGAGAAGCGCGATTTGTGCCCCCGATGGAAGCAGAAAAGTGCGGAAATAGAGATCCATTGACAGGGGACAAACTTGAAGAAATAGAAGAGCCTGCTTGGTTTTTTCCACTTTCAAAGTGGGCACCTAAAGTCGCCGACCATATTGAAGCTAATCCTGAATTTGTTAAGCCAATGAAACGGCGCCACGAGATTCTTAGCAGGTTGCGAGGCCCCGTTGAAGATCTTTGCATCACGCGACCAAAGGCACGCCACGCATTTGGTGTTGAGGTGCCAGATGATGAAGATTTCGTCTTCTATGTTTGGTTTGATGCGTTGATTAGTTATCTCACGGGAGTTGGGTGGGAGCGTGAGGATAATTGGGAAGAGAGGTGGAAAGGTACCATTCATCTGTTGGCTCAAGATATCTTATGGTTCCATGCGGGTGTTTGGCCCGCCTTACTTATGGCTGCCGATGTGCCTTTACCGTTGGGGATGCAACTTCATGGCTATCTCACGATCGGCGAGACGAAGATGAGCAAGAGTTTGGGGAATGTTATTGACCCTACTAATCTGGGCGAGGGGATGGGCCCCTTTGGAGATGAGCTTGTGCGGTTTTTTTGCCTCCATGAAGTCGCTTTTGGAAGTGATAGGGCTGTGCACCCCGACCAGATTGGTGAGAGTTACAACGCTTATCTAGCCAACGAAGTGGGCAATCTGCTCCATCGTGCAGGAACGATGGTAGAGAGATGGTTAGGTGGCAAGGTTCCTCCGTTAAGAACCCCCCTGTCTGAATATACCGAAAAGCGTGACGCCTTACTAGAGTCGTGGAGGTGTTCGATGGAGGCTTGTGCTTTGCAAAAGGCAACAGAATCTGCATTGGATTTAATGAGGTGGGGGCATAAGTACATAAATGATGCAGCGCCTTGGCAATCACAAAAAGAGGGAGATGTTGAGGCTTTGAAAGAGGTCTTTGCCCATGTGGGAGATGTCTTGGTTACTGGAGCCAGGATGTTGGCACCAATCATGCCCAAGACGGCGGTGGCGATTCAAGCTGCATTGGGAGCGACAGAGGCAACACCCTCTAAAGAGGTTTGGGTAGTGGAAGGTGGCACAACGCTTCGACTACCCGAACAGTTATTCCCTCGGATCGAAGCAGAGACTCCACCTAAGAAAGAGAAAAAGGTGACAAGGGAGGAAGAGGACAAAATGATTGGAATTGAAGAGTTTTCAAAGGTCTCACTTAGAGTGGGCACCGTGATAAAGGCGGAACCCCATCCGGATGCAGAGAGGCTGTTGGTATTGGGTGTGGATGTGGGAGAAGCGAACAACAGGCAGCTTGTTGCAGGGATTGCTGGCTCCTATAAACCCAAGGAATTGGTGGGCCGCCAAGTTGTGGTCGTTGCTAACTTGAAGCCTGCACTGTTGCGCGGAGAAAAGAGCGAGGGGATGATTTTGGCAGCAAGTGATGGTGCACCCGTATTACTCTCACCTGATCGTGCCGTTCCTCCTGGAACAAAGGTCAAGTAGTGGGCTGTTAAGGAAGTGGCAATGAAAAAGAGACTGGTAATGAGTCATGATCTTCCCGGACAACCCGACAAGAAGGCACGGAGTGAGGGATGGGATGTGGTCGTCCCCGAAAGAGGTGGGCGGATGTCTCGAGTTGGGTTGTTATCTGAAGTGAAAGAGGCTTTTGCGTTGGTGACCCTCCTTTCAGACAGGGTAGATACCGAACTTCTTGATGCCGCACCAAGGCTAAAGATCGTTGCCAACTATGCGGTGGGTTATGACAATATTGACTTGTCAGCGTGTAAAGAACGGGGAATCGTGGTTACAAACACGCCCGACGTGCTAACAGAAGCAACGGCTGACCTCACTTGGGCGTTGTTGTTAGGTTCGGCTAGACGATTGGTAGAGGGGCATCGCTTGGTTTCAAGAGGTGAGTATCAGGGTTGGGCACCCCATCTTCTCTTGGGACAGGATGTAGGGGGGCGGGTATTGGGTATCTTCGGTGCGGGGAGAATCGGACGTGCCGTTGCCGAACGAAGCGTGGGGTTTGGCATGAAGGTCCTTTATACGGATAGTTACCCATGGGAAGAAGGTGAAAAGAGATTAGGAGCCAAGCGGGTTGCATGGGAAGAGCTTTTGGAGCAAAGTGATTTTCTTTCGCTCCATGCCCCCCTTCTCCCAGATACAGAAAAGGTCATGAACAGGGATGCCTTTTCTAGGATGAAACCAACAGCGATTCTTATCAATGCGGCTCGGGGTGGATTGGTGGATGAGGACGCCCTTCTAGAGGCGTTGGACAAAGGCGAGTTGTTTGGAGCCGGGCTTGATGTGTACGACCCCGAACCCCCATTACAGAGCAATCCCCTCTTGAAACATCCCCGCATCGTTCTTGCCCCCCATCTTGGAAGCGCTTCGGTGGGGGTAAGAGAAGAGATGGGGCGTCTGGTGATTGAGAACATCCTTGCCGTCTGGGAGGGACGCCCTCCACTTACCCCCGTGGGATAAAGAATGAGAAGATGGCTAGAAACGATCATTCTCCGTTTTGCCATGCGGAAGGTCGCCACCACGCCCTATGCCCAAGGGGAGAGGATTGCGACCGCTGCCCACCGCCTTATTTGGCCCTTGATGAAGGGACCTCGTCTACGGGCATTGGAACGGATGTCTCAGAGTTTGCCCACATTGTCGCCCCATGAGAGAGAGGTCCTACTAGAAGAATCTGTTCGCAATCTGTCAACGACAGCTGTAGAGGTTCTATATATGCACCACCTTGGTACCTCCTTCCTTGAAGAGGTTGAAATCACTGCGGAAGGAGAAGAGGGGTTAGAGGCAATAGCGGGCGGGGGTATCGTATTGACGGGGCACCTAGGCAACTGGGAGTTAGCTGGAGCACTCATCACAAGGGGTTTACACCCCACACCTTTCATGGTGGTGGGTCGTAGCCAAGAGAACAGTTTATTAGATGAGATTTCTGTTTCAACGAGGAAGAAGTTTGGGATGGGTCACGCTACACGAGATTGGCGAGAGGCTGTCAAGTTGGCACGTGCCCTAGAAGAGGGGACCGTCTTGGGGTTGGTTAGTGACCAACACGCAGGATCGGGAACCCCCGTCGTCTTTATGGACAGGATGGCAAGAGCGTTCAAGGGTCCTGTTGTTTATGCCCAAAGAGGAGATGTGCCCCTGGTGGCTACAGCATGTTTTCGTGTGTCGTGGGGGCAGTTTCGCTGGGCAGTGAGGAAACCCTTTTCTTTGGCGGGTTTGTCCTTAGATGAGGGTGCACAGAGATATACAAGCGAGATAGAGAGCCTCGTTCTGGAATCTCCAGACCAGTGGCTGTGGTTACATAACCGTTGGAAGGGTGCTGGCGAACGAGCAACCCTGCCCTAGGGCGAGCAAAGGGAATCTCCCCACCAGAGCACTCCTCACTAGGGATTCAAGAGGGGTCGGTTGTGGTTCGGACGCTAGAATCTACCCGCCGTGGCTCTTCCTGATTTTCACGCACCCTTTCTCATTGCAGGTCCATGTTCCCTAGAAAGCGAGGCTCTTTCTCTTGAAGTGGCAGAGAGCCTTGTCCAGCTCTCTGTTGAGCAGCGCATCCCCGTTATTTTCAAGGGATCTTGGGATAAGGCGAACAGAACAAAGGGGGATTCCTACAGGGGTGTGGGGTTAGAAGAGGGTCTCCGCATTCTGGCTTTAGTGAAAGAAAAGACGGACTTGGCGGTGCTGACCGACGTGCATCATCCGGAACAAGCCGTAAAGGTGGCTGGGGTAGTGGACGTGCTCCAAACGCCAGCATTTTTATGTCGTCAAACTGATTTGCTTGAAGCATGCGGGGCAACGGGGCTTCCTGTTAATGTCAAGAAAGGGCAGTTTCTCCACCCTGAAGATATGGGGCATGCCGTGGAGAAAGTCAGATTGGGGGGGGAGGTTCCTGTTCTCTTGTGTGAAAGAGGTTCCACTTTTGGCTACCGCAATTTGGTTGTAGATATGCGTGGGATTCCCATTATGAAAAGGTGGGGACCCGTCGTTTTTGATGCGACCCATTCGGTTCAACTTCCGGGTGGTGGAGATGGTGTTTCATCGGGACAACGCGAGTTCATTGAGCCTTTGGCAAAAGCGGCGTTGGCAGCAGGTGCTATGGGCTTGTTCTTGGAGACTCATCCCAACCCTGAAAAGGCGCCAAGTGATGGCCCCAATATGGTGCCCTTGGATGAGATGGATACCCTTATCGGTCGGCTTGCCCCCCATTGGGGTTTGTGAGAAAAGCGGTCTTTCTTGACAGGGACGGCACCCTGATTGATAATGGGGGCTATCTAGCCACACCAGATGGCGTGCAGTTCTATGAAGGAGTCGAGAAAGCTCTGCTTGATTGGGAAAAAGCGGAGTACTTACGCATCGTGATTACGAACCAGTCGGGCGTAGCAAGGGGGTTTCATACTTCTAGAGATGTAGAAGCGATTCATCACCGAATGAGTGAGATTCTAAGTAGAAGCAATGCGTCTATTGATGCCTATTACTTCTGCCCGCACCACCCTGATTTTGATAAGAACAGCGCGTGTAGAAAGCCTGCGCCCGGGATGTTTCACCAGGCGATAGAAGAATGGAGTATCGACCCTTCACTTTCGTGGGCTGTGGGGGACACCCCCCGAGATCTCTTAGCTCCTTACAGTCTAGGCATGAAAACTGCCTTGGTGCGGACGGGGCAGGGCGAGAGGATTGCTCCGGAGATTCTCCCTCCCTTTACGGAGATATTTGAAGGTTTTGTTTCACTTACCGAGAGGCTCCTTCTGTGAAGTGCGAGCGCTTGCGAAAACATCTTCCTCTTGGAAGCAGGATTCGCGTGGTGGGCGACTTGATGTTAGATCGTTTTGTCAGGGGATTGATTCCTCGTCAAAGTCCAGAAGCGCCCGTACCGATTCTCTTAGAGGGAACGGTTCGGGAAACAGCTGGGGGAGCAGGGGTAGTTGCCACACAACTAGCGACTTTGGGGGCAGATGTAGCTCTTCAGGGTTCGGTGGGAGACGATGAAGAGGGTCAATCTCTGTTGGCTTGTCTCTCCCGGAGCCGGGTTCGTCTAGAAGGTGTTCGGGTAATCACCGATACGGAAACCACCACTAAAACTAGATATATCGGGAAGGGAAGACATTTACTTAGGGTTGACCGCGAGTCTCCCCCAGAGAAAATCTCGCCCGAAGAGGCGTGCGTTTGCAAAGAGGATGATGTCTTGGTTCTTTCAGACTACGGAAAGGGAGCTCTATCAGCTACTTCTCTACAAGCACATCTAGAGAAAGCGCGGGATTGGGGAATTCCCACCGTTGCAGACCCTAAGCCGCCCCATAGAAATAGGTATAGAGGTTGTGGTGTTTTGACGCCCAACAAAAAGGAAGCCGAGCGCTTGCTTGGACACCCCCTTTTGGAAGGGCGAGTTGGAGGTATCAAGGCGGCAACACAATTGGTAGAGGGATTGGGTATAGAGGCTGTGGTGATTACCTTGGCAGCCCAAGGCATGGCTTGGGCAAGGCAGGATGGAGAAACGGGATCCGTATCGGGGAAAGTCCACCGTCTGTTTGATGTGACGGGTGCAGGGGATGTGGTCGTTTCACTGTTAGCTGCGGGGTTCGCTTCTGGGGTAAAGTGGGAAGAGATGATTCGTTTGGCAAACGATGCGGCTGGACTCTCCGTAACGCGACCAGACACATCAATACTATCTGTAGGGGATATCGGGCGTCTTGTCTTATCTCCTCCACGGGGCTTTGGTGCGGGACAAGACGAAGGGAAAACGCGGATAGAAGAGTGGCGAAAAAAGGGGGAAACAATCATCTTCACGAATGGCTGTTTTGACGGGCTTCACGCAGGGCACCTCTCGTTATTAGCCCAGGCTGCCTCTAGGGGGGATCGGTTGATTGTGGGGCTAAATGATGATCTCTCGGTTAGAAATCTAAAAGGGAAGGGTCGCCCCCAAAACAGGATGGAGAGGAGAGTAGAGGCACTTTGTGACATACCTTTCGTTGATTTGGTGATACCTTTTGGAGAAGAGACACCAGCCACACTTCTGTCCACCATTGATTATCCCGACATCCTCATCAAGGGGGGGGATTACTCCCCCCACGAGATAGTGGGTGCTAAAGAGACGAAAGCGGCTGGGGGGCGCGTAGAGACGATTCCCCTTCTGGAGGGGTTTTCTACCCGTGCGTTCTTGGGTTAGCCACTGGGGTCGGCAAGTGGGGGCACTGTTGTTCCCCGTAGCGCAATGTGTTTCTTGTAGTCGTCCTAGTTTGGGGCTTTTATGTCCCCCTTGTAAGGAGAGTGCTCCCAAGAAAGAACCAATCTGCCCTAGGTGTGCCGAGATCCTTGACAGAGAAGGATGTCCAGCGTGTGCTGTCGAACCTATTCCCCTAGAGAAGACGGTTGCTCTTGGAAGGCATGAAGGGGCATGGTCTCGGGTGGCTCGTAGATTCAAAGAGACTTCTCCTTGGATTGCCCCCCTGTTGGCTGAACTCTTGGTGGAGCACTTAGAGAATGAGGAGTTTTCAGCGGTAGAAGCAGTTCCCATGTGGCCAGAGCGGAGAAGAGAGCGAGGATACAACCCCCCAGCTCTCTTAGCAAAAGAGATCTCTCGCCTCAAAGGGTGGCCCTTTAGGGGACGCCTATTGAGGGCACGACCTACGCCCCCCCAAAGAGGGCTTTCCAGAGAGGAGAGGCGCGCAAATCTAAAAGGGGCTTTCGTCTGTGCCGAGGGTCCCGAGTTATTTGGGGCACGAATCCTCTTGCTGGATGATGTGATGACGACGGGGTCTACTCTACGGGCATCTTCAAACGCTCTCTTGTCTAAGGGGGTCTCCTCTGTCGTAGCGGGTGTTGTCTCCCGTGACTAAAGTCCCCCTGTGGGTCAATCCCAAGGCGCGAGCTGTAAGGGCGTTTGGAGGGGGAGTAAACGGTATTGCTCAGGTCTTGGGGAACTGTGAGGTTGTGACAGACAGGGAGAGTTGGGCCTCTTCAAAGGGTCAGAATCCAGTCGCTGTGGTGGGGGGGGATGGCACTTTGCGAGAGGCTGTTGAAGCGCTAGGACCGGGTGCCCGCATTATCCCCGTTCCCTTGGGACATGGAAACGATTTGGCGCGTCGGATGGGGCTAACTCCTGGGAATCTAAGCGAGGCTAAGGAACGATTAAGGAATCCCCAGTGGAAAGACGTTGACTTATGGGTTGCAACAGATAAACAAGGTCACCGAATACGCTTCGTTAACTCGTTTGGAATTGGATTAGATGGCGAGGTTAATAAAGTGCGGGAAACGGTGCCAAAATGGCTTGATTACAGATTGATCTTCTTAATGACCCTCCCCTCCCTCCCCCTCCTGAATCTCCGGGTGGATGGTGTTGGGTGCAAGTGGGAAGGCGAGACATTTTGGATGGGGCTGTTCAATAGTGGACTTACAGGGGGGGGGATTCAGATTGCGCCACAAGCAGATCCCTCTGATGGTAACTTGGATCTGGCGGTCTTTTTGCCTCGTTCTCGGATGGCGTTACCCTTCTTACTTCCCCGAGCAGAGAAGGGAAAACTGACCAAAAAGGATGTTTTTAGAGGTGTGGGGAATCAATTTGTCGTTTCGGGCAAAGAGGGAATAGAGGTCCCTTTGGCTGTCGATGGCGATTTGGTGATGGCACCACTTCCCCTTCAAATAGAGAGAGAAGGGGCGGTCCATATCGCTGTTTAGAAAGGTTTACTTCTTGGCTAGGGTAATTCTCTGTTGGGCTAGGGAAACAGCGGCTCTTAGGAAACCACCAAAGAGAGGATTGGGTGCTAATGGTCGGCTGGTAAACTCGGGGTGGAACTGGCTCGCAATGAAGAAAGGGTGATGAGGGAGTTCTGCTACTTCAACCAAGAATCCATCGGGGGAACAGCCACTCCAAAGGATCCCCTCTTCTTCTAGTATCTCTCTCCAAGCATTGTTTACTTCGTAGCGGTGGCGGTGGCGCTCTGCAATCTCAGATTTACCATAAAGTCGGTGGGCCAAAGTCCCCTCTTTGAGATGGCAGGGGTAATCCCCCAAACGCATCGTGCCCCCTTTGTATCGAATACGCTCTTGCTCTTCTAGGAGGGCGATGACGGGATAAGGGGTGTCGGGTTCAGCCTCGGTGGTGTTTGCCCCTGCTAAACCCGCCACGTTGCGGGCAAACTCTATTACCATCACTTGAAGCCCCAGACAGAGACCCAAATAGGGGGTATCTGTTTCACGGCACCACTTAGCTGCAGCGATCTTCCCTTCTAGCCCTCGGTTATCAAACCCTCCAGGTACGACGACGCCATGGACGCCAGAGAGGAGGCGATCCGCATCTTCTTCGCTCTTGACATCCGAGGCATGAACCCATCGAATCGTCACTTGCCTTTGAGAAGCTGCTCCAGCATGGATAAGGGCTTCTGTAACGGATTTGTAAGAATCTTCAAGTGTGATGTATTTTCCGACAATTGCGACCTCTATCTTTTTAGGAGAAGAGACAACCGACTCCACAAAATCCGTCCAATCACCCAAGGAAGGTTTGCGGGGCTCTAATCCCAAAGCAGCTTCTACCTGTCTGGCTAGTCCTTCCGATTCCATCTTGAGGGGAATTCGGTAGATACAGTTCGTATCAAGCCCTTGAATCACCGCATCGGTTGAGATATCACAAAACAAAGCGATCTTGTCTCGAACAGATTGATCAATCGGTTGAGTCGTTCTTGCGATGATGATATCGGGCTGAATCCCTAAGCCACGAAGCTCCCTAACCGAGTGCTGTGTAAGTTTTGTCTTGACTTCTCCCGCACTGGGAATGTAAGGAAGCAAAGTCAAATGGATATAACAGACATTCTCTTGCCCTACATCTTTCCTAAACTGTCTAATCGACTCTACAAAGGCGGCACTTTCAATATCACCTACTGTGCCTCCTAGTTCTACCAACAGGATTTCTTTCCCTTCACCTGCAGTCTTGATGAGAGATTTGATTTCGTTGATGACGTGGGGGACAACCTGGACTGTAGCACCCAGATACTCCCCTTTGCGCTCCTTGTCAAGGACATTCCGATAAACTCTGCCTGCGGTCACATTATTGACTTGGAAGAGGTCGGTATCTAAGAAACGCTCGTAATGACCCAAATCCAAATCGGTCTCGGCACCATCTTTCGTTACAAATACCTCTCCATGCTGGTAGGGGCTCATCGTGCCAGCGTCTACATTTAGATAGGGATCTACTTTTACAGCTGCCACATTCCACCCGCGTGCCTTGAGCAAAGTCCCTACACTTGCTGCAGCGATGCCTTTTCCCAAAGCAGAGATGTTCCCACCGGTAACGAAGATATATTTCATTCTTCCAACCCCCTTACATTTCTACTTGCCTTTCTCCAATCCGAAAAGAACGCTGCCAGACCGATATCACTAAGGGGGTGCTTGAGTGCCTTCTTAAGTAAGGAGGGGGGACAAGTCGCAATATGAGCTCCGACTTTGGCGGAATCTTCAAGATGTTGAGGGTGGCGTAAACTGGCAGAAATCACATCGCAATCAAGGTCGTTTTCTTCCACATAGTCAACCGATTCAGCAACGAGCCCAATCCCGTCCCCGCCAATATCATCCAATCTACCCACAAAGGGGGAGATGTAGTTAGCACCCGCTTCTGCAGCTAGGATACTTTGATTGAGCGAAAAGATGAGAGTCGCATTGGTGGGAATACCCAACGCCCGCAACTGAGAAATCGCCTTTAGTCCTTCAACAGTGGTCGCCACCTTGACAACGACAAGATCTCCCCATGTCGCATACTCTTCCCCCTGGGAGACGATTTCGGCAGCGTTATCCGAGAGAGTTTCTACCGAAACAGGACCATCTACTAAGGAAAGAACCTCCATCACAGCGTCCTTATAGTCTCGCCCCGTTTGGGCAATCAAACTGGGGTTGGTCGTTACGCCTCGAACGAGACCCCACTCTTGGATTTCCTTGATTTCATCAACGATTGCTGTATCTAGATAAATCTCCATGGTCAGTTGGTCTCCTTTCGGGTAATTGCTCTCTTTGCTGCTGCTACGATATCCTCTGCGGTTAGCCCCATCATATCCATAAGGGGTTCGGGTTTGCCTGATTCACCAAACCGGTCCTTGACACCCACGCGTTCTAGGGGGACAGGATGGATTTGAGAGAGAGATTCGGCGACTGCACCACCAAGTCCCCCAATGAGTGAGTGGTCTTCAGCTGTAACGAAAGCTCCACACCGATGCGCAAGTTCCCCCACAAGATCTTCATCCAGTGGCTTTAGGGTATGGAAATCGGCTACGGTTGCCTCAATCCCCTCTTTGGACAACTGTTGTGCAGCATCCAAGGCCCTATGAACCATCACCCCCACCGCTAAGATTGCTACATCACGCCCCTGGCGAAGAGTAACACCTTTCCCAATCCGCAATACGCTCTCTTTCCCCTCATATAGCCGAGGCACTTTATTCCTTGCAGTTCGCGTGTAAGAAGGATGCCTAGATTCAGCCAATTGACAGGTCAGGATACGGGCAGAGATATCATCGCAGGGATGGAGAACGGTGAGCTTTGGAATACTCCTAAAGACCGAGAGGTCTTCAATCGCCTGAGCAGACGAACCATCTTCGCCGGTGTGTATGCCACCGTGACTGCCACATAGATGGACGGCATAACCAGGCCGAGCAACCCCGTTACGCATCTGTTCAAAGGCGCGTTCACAGAAGATAGAAAAAGTGCTAGCAAACGGGATGTAGCCCGAAGATGCCAACCCAGCCGCCGCCAGAACCATGTTCTGTTCGGCGATCCCAAAAGAGAAAGTGCGTTCGGGGTATTTTGCACGAAACCAGCAACTCTTGGTGCTCTTGCCCAAGTCGGCCTCTAGAACGACGACTTTTTCGTTAGAGGAAAGTTCTAGTAGAGCCTCTCCATAGCCATCTCGGGAAGCACCAAAGCTCATCCGAGTGCCTCCAAGGCAACGACGAGTTCTTCAGGGGTTGCAGCACAGCCATGGTACTTGGGGTTGTTCTCCATGAACGAAACTCCTTTACCTTTTATCGTATTTGCTAAGAGGACAGAGGGTCCGTTCTGTTGTTCGTGTTGCCACGCTAAACCCTCCACAATCTCTTCCATATTATGTCCGTCAAGGCTCCGAGTTGCCCAACCAAAGGCAGACCACTTGGAAGCGATATCACCCATGTCCATCTGTTGGTAGCAGAAGTCGTCATTTTGGATACCATTCAAATCAACGATTCCCTTGAGGTTTCCCAGTTTGTGGTGCGACGCCGACATCGCAGCTTCCCACAACTGTCCTTCTTGGAGTTCTCCATCTCCCATCATGACGGTAACTGTTCGGTCATTTCCATCTAAGCGAGCTGCCAAAGCACACCCTACCCCAAAGGAAAGTCCCATACCCAACGACCCACCCGAAAAATCAACTCCGGGACATCGAACATCGACATGCCCTTGGCAGACGCCACCAAGCGTACGAAACCGATCCAAATCATCCTCACTCAGAAACCCCGCTTGTGCCAATACGGCATAGACACTAGGGCTGGCGTGCCCTTTACTCAGGATAAAACGGTCTCTGTGGGGGTTATTTGGAGCAGCTGGGCTAACCCTAAGTTGGGTTCCATAAAGAGCGACAAGAAGATCAATCGCTGATAGGGAGCCACCTGGATGTCCCGATTGTGCCCGTGTGGTCATCCTGAGAATATCAACTCGGCATTTTCGAGCAAATGCTTCTAACTGGGAGAGGGCATAGGGCGCGGAATCTATAGAAAGAAGGGGGGCACCCGAGTCCTGTTCAGGCATACTTTATTCTATATCCGAAAAAGAGAAAAGGAGTTTACCTAGCAAGAAGGTCTTGGCATGATGGAAAACCCTCCTTTGCCCAACAAAGGAGAGCATCTCCAAAGTGGTCAAAACGAGATTGGATTCTGGCTTCGTCAGGGGCGTCCAAAGGTGAAAGAACATGGTCAACTAGATTATTACCCTTGTCACTACCCACACCCAACCTAAACCGAGGGTAGTTCGTCGTTCTTAGGGTATCAGAAATATGGGAGAGTCCGTTGTGCCCCCCATGGCTCCCTTGGGCGCGAATGCGGGCCTTGCCAGGCTCAAGATGGATATCATCAGCTACCACAAGTAGAGCCTCAAGTGGCAGAGATTCGTTCTTGAGGATTTGATAGATGGGTCCCCCCGATTTGTTCATGAAAGTGGTCGGTTTTAGGAGTGCGATGTTTAGTCCTTTCCATACCCCAAACGACCAAAGACCTTTTGCTCTTCGGAGTCCCAAGAAACCACTTCTAACAGATTTCCAAGGGGACCAACCTTCCCGCTCTCTAAGGAAATCAGCAAGACGCCAAGCGATATTGTGCCGGCTACTTGCGTAATTGTCGCCAGGGTTTCCCAGCGTAGCGACCAGCCGGTCTACTGTCGACAGACGACGGTGTTTCCGTGTTCTGCGATAGAGATTCCTTCTGGAAGAGCTATATCTTTGATACGAAGTTTCTCCCCCTCGGCTAAGTTCGTTGTAGAAAAGGGAACTGTTCCCGGAAGGTTTTCTGGAAGCCCTGTTACCTTGATCGATTTGATTTCCATATGAAACCCCTTGGCCCGCTGGAGATCCCAATCACCTGTGGGAATCAAGTAGACCTTGACTGTAATCTCTTTCTTGGGGTTAACAACCCAGATGTCTAGATTCTGTAAAGTTCCATCCATGTAATGTGTTTGGACTTCCCGAATAATAGCAGAAACCGTCTCTTTTCCTGATATGTCCACGAGCAACAATTGGGTCCCTTTGTACACTTCGTCTAGGGCGTTCAACGCCTCTTGACGGTTGACCGAAACTGAGAGGGGTTCGCGGTTTGCCCCATAAACAACACCGGGCACCTTGCCCTCCCTTCGTATTCCCTTTGCAGCCGAAGTGCCGCACTGTTGGCGCAGTTCAACGGAGAGTTGATTTGTCATGATTATCTCCTTAGCGAGAGACGCTTGATTAGGGATTGGTACCGTTCGTTCTCGTTTTCTCTAAGATAAGCCAAGAGATCTCGACGGCGCTGAATCAGGGCAAGGAACCCTCTTCGAGAGTGGTTGTCTTTGCGGTTTTTCTCCAGATGTTCAGTCAGTTGCTTGATACGGTATGTAAGTAGAGCAACCTGCACTTCTGGGCTACCTGTATCCTCGGGGGTTAGGGCAAAGTCCTTTATGATCTGAGACTTAACCTCAGGGTGTATCGTCATTCATTATCCTCCATTACCGCGAACCGCTTGAAGATCTCTCTCCAGCTGACGCCGCAGCTCCTCAATTGTCGGGTATTCTACCTCTTCTCGCAAGTAGGTATCAAACCGAACCTCAACGGGGTCGTTGAGCAGGTCGCCTTCCCAGTCTAGAAGATGGGCTTCCAACCGCATCTTTCTTCCTCCAAATGTAGGAGATTTGCCCAGATTGATGCCCGCTAGGGCATCGAGGTTGGAGC
>JACKQG010000465.1_pt1 | contig 57187 bp, 53 predicted proteins | sample 8237621 | NCBI WGS metagenome assembly JACKQG01 (sample SAMN15677084, study PRJNA649215) | marine metagenome | biome: marine; feature: Black Sea; material: saline water; isolation source: suspended particulate matter (SPM) from the Black Sea western gyre | collected 2013-06-09/2013-06-10 | depth... | reverse complement strand
GCCACGCCCCGTTCGGTAGCGATACGGGCGAAGCTTATATCGAAGCCCTTTTTCGAGATGAGACGTGAAATCTGATAGAGCAGGCCGATGCGGTCGCTTGCTTGCACTTCGATAATCGTCTGCTTGAGGGAGAGCTCGTGGTAGACATCCACGCTTGGCGGGAAAGGGGCGGGTAGCATGTCTTTCTTCCTCTTGCTTGCTGCCAGCAATTTGGATTCAAGCTCGGAGATCTCCTGCATCAATTCTTTCTCCTCGACTAAAGCCTCCGTCAGCCGCTGCTCGAAAACCTCCCGAGCCTTTAGCTTGGAGACAACACCGCCATCGGGGTCCATGATGTAGAAGGTATCGATCGAGATATGGTCTTTGCGGGAAATCGCCTTCGTGCTCACGATGTTAACCCCTGCTAAGGTCAGTGCTCCAGCCAGTTTGTAGAATAGCCCTGCGCGGTCCCAGGTCACCACGTTGACCACGGTCATACTAAGGTCGATGTCGTCATGCCAGTCGATGATGGGCGCGAGTGAGCTCATCGAATCAGCCGCTTGAATTTGAGTGAGCAAGCCGTTCACCATGCGTAAGTGTAACTCAATCTCGGATTGCTCCGTATTGATGAAATAACGCTCAGGCAGCAAGCTGAAGTGAGCCTCGAGTTCCTCTTCGGAGATGCCCTGAACCTTTCTCTCGACTAGTTGTTGATACAGCATGCTGATCAGGTCCTTTCGCTTTTGTTCGATAATGGCATTGTCTTCAAATTGCTCGAGAGTTCTAAGGTGTAATGTGCGGTGCATGGCATCCTTGTAGCTATTCCAAAGTGTGGGTGCGGTTCCGCGAGCATCACAATAAGTGTGTACGTAAAGAAATCTAAGTATTTGCGGGTCTTCGACAAATTTGGCAAAGGATTCCGCAGTTTGAGGATCATCAAGATCGAAGCGTTGCCAGAATCGTGCCATTTCCAAATGGTTGCGGATAATAAATAAAATTTGTTCTTGCTGCTCCGCGCCGACACCGAATCGGTTCAAAATGGGCTGGGCGATCCGGACGCCGGCAACATCGTGATCTTTGACTCCCTCTACTTTACCGATATCGTGGAGAAGCAGGATCAGATAGAGGAGCAATGGGTCATCGTTCTTACGCAATTCCTTTTCGTAGCGTCCATATTCTTCGTCGTGTTTGGAAAAAACGCGATCGAGGTGGCGGATCGTACGAAGAACATGTGCATCGGCGGTGTAACGGTGGTAGTATTCGTGCTGCACCATGCAGGTCAGCGCACCAAACTCTGGGAGGTATCGCCCGAGCACGCCGAGTTCGTGCATCTCTAGGAGTATGGGGTAGACCTCCCCTGGGCTACGCAATATCGCGCAAAAACTCTTCGCTGCAGACGGGCTGTTGATAATCGAGTGATCGATCAGCAGAATGGATCGGCTAATCAGGTAGCGCAGGTTGGAGTCAATTTTAGCACCGAACTGCTGTGCAAGTCGGAAAATACGGATGAGCCGAACTGGGTCTTCGTTAAAGACTTTCTGATTATCAGAGGAGAGAACTTTATTATAGAGATGAAAGCCCTCGACCCTCTTCACGGGCAGGTGTTGGTGCGCACGCAGGGCCTCGCGGAAAGTTATGCGACCGCTGCGACCGCTCTTTACCTCGATGGCCATCCGCTCTTTGAGCATTTCGCTCGTCCGGTAGATCGTGCGTGCGGCCGTGTAATAGTCCTTCATGAAGGATTCTACGCGTGCGAAGATATCTTTTTGCCGATAATTGAGGAATTGGGCGATGACCGGTTGCTGCTCAAGGGCTAGTTTTTCGGTCGGGCGCCGATTTTGGAGGTGTAGCTCTGTGCGCGTGCGTAACAAGAAGTCATAGGCATCGACCATCGCCTGCCGCTCGTCGTCGCGCAGGAGGTGGGCCTTCACTAAATCACGGAAGGAGCGGAAGCCGTATTTGATATAGGCCATCCAGAGGATGTTTTGATAGTCGCGCAGGCCGCCGACCCCGTTTTTGACATCTGGTTCCTGGAGGTAGATCGTATCACCCGACTTGGCGTGGCGCGCCAGCTCATCCTCCAAGCGCTGTTGGATGTAGATTTTGGAATTTTCTTTTTTGCAGAAATCATCAAAGTGCTTGCGCATGCTCTTGTAGAGGGGCTCCGAGCCGCAAATTACGCGCGATTCCAGAATCGCGTTTTTCGACTGTACTTCCTTACGGCACTCTTCGATCACCTCCTTCGCGTTGCGCGACGCGTGACCCACCTTCCAACCTAGATCCCAGAGAGGGTAGAGGATTTCCTCGGTTACGAGCTCCTGGAATTTAGCAAAAGCTTTACCTTCGGCTTTTACCGGGTAGAGGAACATGATGTCGATGTCGCTGTGCGGGTTGAGTTCGCGCCGGCCATAGCCGCCCGTCGCCAGAATCGCCATCTTGCAGGGTAGAGTGCCGTGCTGGGTCGTATAGAGGTCGAGTGCGGCCAGAAATAGGTTTTCGATCACTACGTCGGTCATGGCGGCGCGCGCTTGGCAAACTTCCAGCCCAGACGTCCCCTTCCTATGTTGGCGCTCCAGCATGACTTTTTCCAACTCGACATAGCGCTTATAGGCGGGCAACTGCTTGCTGCGGGAGACGCCGGGGTCGAAAACAAGCCGTTTTTGTGCATGTTGGTGGAGACGGCGGTAGAGCGGATTATCTTGTATGGGCATAGCCGGGTATTTTCTTTGGATCAAGGAACCTTGTTTTTGAGCAGCTCGTCAAGTGAGTTCGGGAGACCGTAGGCGGCTCGTTAAATAATTCGCTTTCGTTTTTGACCCACTATTACTTTCTGCTTTTATGATACGCTCGTATACAATCGAAATTTAACACATACATATATTATGCAAATCGCAGAAGGAACAGTCGTCGCTATGGACTACGCGCTTAAAGACGACGAAGGCACGCTACTAGATCAATCTCAGCCCGGCCAGCCATTGGCTTATCTCCACGGGTATAAAAACATCATTCCTGGCCTCGAAGCCGCACTTGTCGGCAAGGCTGTGGGAGATACCTTCGAAGTGCGCGTCGCGCCAGAAGACGGCTACGGCGTATCAAATCCTGCGCTGGAGCAGGTCGTCCCCCGCGACCGCTTCCAGGGTGTCGAATCACTTGAAGTTGGCATGCAATTCCAGGCCAGTACCGATCAGGGCCCTGTCTCGGTCCGCGTCGTCAAAGTGGAGGAAGATAATGTTACCGTTGACGGGAATCATCCTCTCGCGGGTAAGCATCTCAACTTCGATGTCACGGTGCAGGAAGTGCGCGCTGCGACAGAGGAAGAGATCGCCCACGGTCACATCCATCAGGGCGGCGGTTGCTGCGGCGGCGGGGGTGGCGGCGAAGGCGGTGCCTGCTGCAACGACGATAAAGAAAGTAAAGAAGGCGATTGCGGCTGTTCGCACTAAGCTCGACGCACATTTCATACGAGAGCGCCCCATCGGTTGATCTGGGGGCGCTTTTTTGTTTTCGTTAAAATTGGTCGGTCACGAGCACGGTGGTGGGCGCGTCTGCCTGCAGGTGTGCACCGGTCACATAGGGTTGCAGGTAGTTCCCGCCTTTGTTCAAGGCCTTGCCACTGGCTTGGTCGGTGACTTGTCCGTTCACGATATGGATCAGGCGTGCGCCTTCGCCGGCGGGAAGTTCTATCGTATCGCCAGGCTCCAGCTCAAATTTGCGGATGCGAAACTCCTTGCAGTCGGCGAGCGTCTGCGTGCCCGCTGCGATTTGGACTGGTTCCGGCTCGAAGTCCTGAAAATCGATGGATTTGAGGGACTCTTCAATGTGGAGTTGGCGCGGGGCTCCATCTAGACCGAGACGCCCCCAGTCGTAGACGCGGTAGGTGGTGTCCGAGTTTTGCTGGATCTCCAGGATCAGGTTGCCTGCGTCGATCGCGTGCATGCGGCCGCTCTCGACTAGGATAGAGTCACCCGCTTTGACGGCGAAGCGGTGCACACATTCCTCGGCTTGGTTGTCTTCGAGCGCTTGTGTGAATTGTGCGCGAGTCACGCCTTTTTTTAGGCCGACGATGAGCGAGGCGCCCGGATCGCACTCGGCGATATACCAGTTTTCGGTCTTCGGTTCGCCGCCGAGGGCGGGGGCGATGTCAGCTGGTGGGTGGACTTGCAGCGAAAGGCGCTCTTGGCAATCGAGCCATTTGATTAGGATCGGGAAGGGCTCTGAGCCATCGCGACCAGGGCCCAGTATGTCGGCGGCGGACGCTTCCAGCAGCTCGCGGATGGTCTTGCCTGCCAGAGCGCCTTCGGCGACCTCGGACTGCTCGCCCTCGCGATCGACTAGTTCCCAGCTTTCGCCGATTACCTTGCCCTCGGGCAGTGTGCGCCCCAGTTTGGCCTCGAGGCCCCGGCCTCCCCAAACGCGTTCCATATACAATGGTTTGAATGCCAGTAGTTCCATTACAGGTTTCTGGCTGGATTTCTTGGAGAATGCGATACTGAATCGAAACTTGTGATTGACGCGTCTGCGTATAATTTAACCACTTTTTATATGTCACGAAAAACAAAGAAGAAAGTCGCCAAGCGCACCGTTGTCTCCCAGCCCCGCAAAGCGCGCTCTCGTCCCGTTTGGGCCTTGCTATTCTTCACACTCGCCGCGCTCGTAGCGGTTTCGGTCTTTGATTACAATACAGAGCAGTTCAATGCAACCGATCCAGTCGACCCGAACCTTGTCGGCTTCTTCGGTAGTTGGGTCGGTTTCTACGGATTTCACTTCCTCGGCGTCGCGATTTTTCTGCTGCCGTTGTTCCTTCTCTGGTTCGGTGTCCGGCTGGTCATTCAGCAAGATCACGGCAAGCGTCTCTTGACCGCGATCGTATCGCCATTAAGTATTATATGCGCGTCCGGCCTGATTGAATGGATGTACCCTGTTGCTGACGCAAAAGGGAGTCTATTTGAGGGGCAGATTTCCAATCACTTTGGCGGCGTGATTGGAGAGTTACTCTACGCGCGCATGTTGGAGCCCTACATTGGAACCTTTGGTGCCTTCCTTGCCCTACTGATGGGGCTGCTCATCGGCTCGATCCTCGTCTTTACTGATAATCTTGGTCGTTTTCTCGACTATCTGCAAAATACGTATCGCGCCTTTCTCGCCAAGAGGGTGGAATCGAGGGGTGCTCGTAGCGTCCGCAAGGCTGAGCGGGCGGAAGCCAAACGGCTTGCTAAAGAAGAAGCCGCTCAGGCGAAAGCCCTAGCTCTGGCCGAGCGTGCCACTGCGAAAAAGGATAGATTCAAAAAAGGCAAAAATGCCGAGCCGGAAGCCTCAGTCGATGACGAAGAGGAAAGCTACGACGACGGCCGCAAACTTTCCCTCCTGAGTGGAGCGCCCACGCCTTTGCCCCCATCCACCAAGTTGCCGAAGGCCGCGCCCCCCAAGAATACACAGGTCTCTAAGTCCGTTTCCGAGCCGGAGGTGTCCGAGCTGAAAAAGCCTGCCCTCGACCCGGCCACGATTAAGATCATTTCGGGTGAGAAGACGGAGAAAGCTGTCGCTAGCATCCCCGAGCGCCGCGGCGATTATGTTTTTCCCCCGCTCAGTTTGCTGGCTGAGGCGCCGGACAGCAGTCGCGCAACCCCTGAAGACCACGCAGGCACCATGCAGGCACTTGTCCGTACACTCGATGAGTTCGGAGTGAAGGTCATTCCGGGCGAGATCCATACCGGCCCGGTCATCACCCGCTATGAGGTCACCCCCGCGCCCGGCGTCCGCGTTGAGAAGATCGTCAACCTCGACAAGAATATTGCTCTTGGCCTCAAAGCACTCTCCGTGCGTATTCTGGCTCCAGTTCCGGGCAAAGGCACCGTCGGCATTGAGGTGCCGAACAAAATCTCTCAGGCCGTCTGCATGCGCGATATCGTCGAGTCCAAAGCCTGGGCTGAGGCCCATGCCGAGATTCCCATCGTCCTCGGTAAGGATGTTACCGGCAAGCCGATGGTAACGGACCTGACCAAGATGCCTCACGTGCTCATCGCCGGTTCCACTGGTTCGGGTAAGACCGTCTGCATCAACGCCATTATTGCCTCGTTGCTCTACCACTCCGGCCCCGAAGACCTCCGCTTCATCATGGTCGACCCCAAGGTCGTGGAAATGCAGATGTACAACTCGCTCCCTCACATGCTCATTCCCGTGGTCACTGAGGCTAAGAAAGTGCCCGGCGCCCTGAAATGGCTCATCGCCGAGATGGAGCATCGCTACCAAGTCTTTGCCAAGACCAACGTCCGTAATATCGCCGGCTTCAACGCCAAGATCGCGAAGGACAAGGAAGAGCAGGCGAAAGCCGACGCCATGGACGCCGAGATGAGTCCCGAAGAGCGTGCCGCCCTCCAGCAGATGCAAGTGCCCCGCGACGATGACGCCTTCGAGATACCCCGTAAAAAGTTGCCCTACATCGTCTGTGTGATCGACGAGCTCGCCGACCTCATGATGGTCGCCCCCGCCGACATCGAGACCTGCATCGCCCGCATCGCGCAGCTCGCCCGCGCCGCCGGCATCCACCTCATTCTGGCCACCCAGCGACCCTCGGTTAACGTCATCACTGGCGTGATCAAGGCCAACTTGCCTAGCCGCATTTCCTTCAAAGTCGCCTCCAAGATCGATAGCCGCACCATCCTCGACGGTGGGGGTGCTGAAGCGCTTATTGGCAAGGGTGACATGCTCTTCATCCCCCCCGGCACCTCCAACCTCGTTCGCGCCCAGGGTGCTTTCGTCTCCGACGATGAAATTAACGCCATCGTCGACTTCCTCAAAGAGAAGAACGACCCGCCGCAATTCGCAGAAGATGTGCAGAAGCAGATCGACGCCGGCGGCGACGATGCCAGCGGCGACGACGGTGGCCCCACAGATGGCGACGAGCTCCTGCCGGAGGCCATTGACGTGCTCCGCTCCACCAAGCGCGCCTCCACCTCCATGCTCCAGCGCCGCCTTCGCATTGGTTATAACCGTGCCGCACGCCTCATGGAGGAGCTCGAAGAGCGCGGCATCGTCGGGCCCGAAAACGGCTCCAGCCCTCGCGAGATCATGGTGGATCTGGATTCTATGTGACGCCACGCAATTAAATATGCGGGCAACATAAAAACCCAGTGCCTGCTCCGTTTTAGAGGACTGGCCGACCCCTTCCAGTTCTAAGCGGGCTTCGATTTCAGGCTGATTGGTCTAGCCGAGCCGCTTTCCAAGCCTTGCGGCGCTCATCGGAGAATCCTGGGATACGGCCTTCGTCAAAGTCGATCATGTCCATCACGCATTCGATTCTACCAATCATCTCTGGTGTGCCCATGTTGGTCAGCGATTCAGCAAGGAATGCGCGACCGGCTTCGGTCTGCCCCTTGTGGGTGACCTCGCGATTCCATTCGACGACTTTAAGATCTTCCGGAAAAATCTCGCCCAACATTTGGTCGAGTTGGATCTCGTCGTCACCGGCTTCGCGTACAGCCTCCACTACATCCTTGGGATCGATTCCGAGGTGCATGCAGAGAAAACGGTCGAAGCCGCGACAGAAGTTTTTTTGATAGGACTTCGGCAGTTCATCCGCGAGGTGCTTGCGGATCTTCGCGATGAAGCGCGGCAGGTGGAGCAGCCCGCAGGGGTGCGGCTCGTAAGGGGATGGGAGGTCGAAACAGATTTCGCCGGTGGGGCCAGGGTCGATGTCGCTCATTTTAAATGCCTGCTGCGGCCACAATGACCGAGTAGCGGGATTGGAACTCCAGGGTTCGGTCGTCGGTGGTGATTTCGAGTAAGATCTTCTGATCCTTGTGGGGAAAGATTTCGCAAACGATTGCGTTGGGCGTGGTGCCTTCTTTGTAGCTGATCGCTCGGCCGCGGAGAACGCCCCCCTTGGCGCCCAGCTCAGTCACACTCTGATTGAGCGGGAGGATGATTTTGCCTTGGTCGTCTTTCGATGACATGAGCGGCACACGAATGGTATATTCGCCCACTAGGTTGCCGTCTTCAGGCTTCAAGTCGCTGACAGAAAGTTTGATCGAAGCAAGGCTCACCCGGGTCTTCGTATCTTCGATCCGAAAGACGGAGCCATCCCACGTGGCTTGCGCTTCGGTTTTTAGAGTGGGCGCGTCCTCAACCGTTGCCCGCGCCCCGGAGAGCATGAGCGCCGCGCAAGCGGTGAGAAAACAAAAATGGCTGCGTAACATGGGACGTACATCGCGGCAGTTTAGGAAATTGTCAAATCTCTGCTGGTGTTGGCCTGTGAAGAACGTGGCTCCGGTGCCGGGCACCGGAGCCACTGCGTATTCATATTAGAAAGCCTTCGACCAACCGATGGTGAGGGCCGAATCGGCCTCCAGCTGGTAGCCGTTCAGATCTTGCCAGAGGGGGAGGCGCAGGTCGAGGGAGAGGCGGTGGCCTGCGATCCAGCCGCCTGGTTTGAGCAGGTTGACGCCGAGGATGACGTCGATGCGCTCACCGCCGTAGTTGTCCTCGAAGGCAGTCGGGACGGAGCGCGTGATCTTCATCGGGCCGGTGGTGCCGACGTCCTTTTGGTCGCCTTTGAGTTTGCTGGTGTAGCCGTAGCTGAGGCCGCCGTTCAGGCCGAGCCATTCGGTCAGGTTGTAGCCGACCCAGCTGAGTAACTCAAACTTGTGGCCGAGGCGGTAGTCGTTGTCGTTTTCATCTTCTAGGCGGATCACGCCGTTGGCTTGTGCGCCCCAGGACCAGTCTTCGAATTGCTGCACGAAAGTCAGCGAGGGCAGAAGGTCGTAGGTGCCGGAACCGAGCTGCATGGGAGCCGGCATTTGTTGATTCGCCGCACCGAGCATTGCAGGCAGCCGGTCTTTTTCATCGATCGATCCGGTTGGTAGGCTGAGCCCGAGGCCGAAGTGCGCTTTACGGTTGTCCTCAAGATAGAAACGGTAGAGGGCACTCACTTTGAGATCGCCGAGCCCGCTGGATCGGGTGGTGAACGCAGTATCGCCCCCATTGATCATATTGGCTGCAGGTTGCGAAACGATGCGGTGCTCCATCTCGGTTTCGATGTAGTTAGCCATAAGCATCAGCGTGAGCCGGTCGGTGGGTGCATACATCATGCCGAGCATGTGCATGTTCATCGACATCCATTCCGGGGTCACGGTGTAGCCGCCGTCGGCGGCAAAGACCTCGGCGGAAGAGATGCGGTCGGTGCCGTGCCGCATGCCGTCCATTTCCATGTGCATGTAGCGGTAGGAGAGCATCCAGCCGCCCTTGGCGTGGGTGTGGTCGCCCATCACGGAGATGGGCGCGTGGTCGTCGGGTCGGCCGATGTGGTGTTCGTCCGTCGCGCAGCAGCTAAAGGCGGGCGGCGTGGCGGTGGCTGCTTGCGTGGCCAGAGTGAAGGTGAAAGTGAGGGTGGAAAGTGTTTTTATATAAGTGTTCATTGTATGTGAGTGGGTTGGAGAGCCCCTGCCAAGTGGAGGGCGATGCGCCTGCATTGCCGCGCATGGGCAGAGGGCCAATGTTCGGCGGCAAGGGTGCAACCTTGCCCTCCACCTCAAAGGAGGGAGCCGAATACTGAGGATAGGTGTCGCTCTACGCAGCCCTCGGTGGCGGCGTCGGCACCGACAGCAGTGCATTCTCAGGTTCACATACAATGGCGGCTTTCGGCTCGAACGGAGCCATAGGAGCGCACACTTCGATCGCGCGGCCCAGACCGAGCATCAATTTCATGTCCTGGTGCTCGCTCCGTTGCGCGTTTGTCGATGTCTCCGAATCCTCGACAGCGTCGATCACACGGCACATATCACACGGGCGCTCATCGCCAAAGGTCTCGACGATGGCTTGCCGGAAGGAGCTCTCCTGCGAGTAGCTCGCGAGCATCCAGCCCCAGGCACCCAACTGCAGCAAAGCCAGCGGACCGGCCAGGAGCCAGCCGCAGAGCAGAAGCAGAAGGGTTTTGAAAACGCGTCGGGGCATGGGAAGGCGGCTGTTTTCCGTACTTCCAGCCGCTTTGGCAAGCCTGGACTTGTAAGCTAGGTGAGTGGCCGACGTTTCTTTCCCTGTGACTGCACCACGGATCCCAACCTATATCTATCCCGCTTATGGGGTCGCTAGCTTAGGCAAAGTGGCGGTTGAGGTGACACTGCAGCTCTATCTCTTCGATTTTTACACGCGCATCCTCGGGCTCGATCCAATCCTGGCCGGCTTGGCCTTTGGCGTAGCGATCTTCTGGGATGCGCTGAGTGACCTTATTGTCTCGGCGGGTCTCTTTGCCGCGCGTCGTGCGGGCATCGCCTACACGACAACCTTATGGGTGGGGGCGTTTTTGCTCGCGGCGGCGACGGCGCTGCTCTTTTCGCCCATGCAGACAGATTCGTCGCTCTATCTGTTTTTGCACCTACTGATTGCGTATGTCTTGGTTAATACAGGTATGACATTGCTCGACCTCCCGCATAGTAGCCTGAGCGCAGAGCTAAGCCGCAAGGCGACCGAGCGGAATAAGTTGCTCGCTTCGCGGATGGGCTTCGGCATTTTTGGTTTGGCCATAGGTAGTGCCTTACCAGGAATTTACCTAGCGATGCAGAGCGGGGAGTCCAGCGCTATGGTCCTGTCCGATTCGCGGCGGGTGAGTGCGTGGGCGCTGGCCATCTTAGTCTTGGTCTCGGGCAGTTTAACCGCTTTTTTCCTACGGGCCCGCGAGCGAGTCACGGCGCACCAAGTGCAGTCGAAGCGGCCCAGTTGGGCAGAAGTTACCCGCCTCTTCGAGGATAAGGCATTTGTTCAGCTTTTGGCTGCCGGAGTGATCGCCGCTGTTGGGCGTACGATGAATGCAGCGCTTGCGCTTATGTATTACCGCTTTGTTCTGCAGCTTTCAGAGGCGCAGGTGACCCAGGCGATCTTTCCAGTCTTTACTTTAAGCATTGTGATTTCCATTCCCCTCTGGATCGCACTTTCCAAACGTTACGGCAAGCGCGTGCCGGCCTACATTTCAGTGGGTGGGCTAGGGGTGATGGGGATCATTGCTTACCCGATTTTGCCCCAGGGGCTAGTCTGGCCGCCACTCCTTGTTTCAATCATCGGCGGGGTGCTGTGCGGTGCGGTCTTCCTTGTGGATTCGATGATTACCGATTTGATTGATGCGGACGAAGCTGCCACAGGGAAGCGTAAAGAGTCGCTCTACTTCGCGGTTTGGAAGTCGGGGCTCAAAGTCGCCCGAGCCTTGGCCTTTATGGCGATTGGCCTCGGCCTCGAGCTGATCGGCCTCGATCTTTCTCTAGACGTAGTTTCTTCCTCGATGCAGTGGCTTATTATTTGTATGTTCGGTATTATGGTCGGATTCTGTTTCGTGCTGGCCGGCTACTTTATCTATCGCGCCGACGTACCTAAACCCTTGGAATAAATTACTATGCGTAAATCATCCTGCAAATGCTCCCCTTTGTTCCTCATCCTCTGTGCCATGATTTTTTTAAATGGATGCGCCTCTCATGCGCCCTTGCCTGCCCCGCAACATGTTAATCTCGAGCGCTTCATGGGCCGCTGGTATGTGGTCGGTTACACGCCGATCCTGGTGGACAAGGAAGCGCATAACGCAATCGAGCATTATCGTTTGGATGCAGATGAGAAAATCCAAACGACATATCAGTTTCGCGACGCTGGCTTCGACGGCGAGTTGAAAAGGTATACACCTGTCGGCTGGGTTGAGAATCAGGCGAGCAATGCGGAATGGCGGATGCAGTTCATTTGGCCGTTTCGGGCAGAGTATCACATACTGTATGTGAATGACGAATACACGGAAACCATCATTGCCCACCCGAGCCGCAACTACGCGTGGATTATGCTCCGCCAACCCGAGGTTTCAGATGCGGCTTATGAGGGCTTTTTGCAAAAGCTGGAAGCTGCGGGCTACGATCGTGGTATTGTGCAAAAGTTGCCGCAGGATTGGTCCGGGGAAAGCGAGCGCCTGGAAGCGCTACAGGCTGAAGGGCTTTGAGCGATTAGGGCTGCACGAAAGTGTGAACGCGAGTGTCCACTGTGCGGCCATTAGGACCGCTTCCGTAGATGGTAATGGTGCCACGATAAAGCGCATTGTAGTCCTTCGGCTCGATCACAAGCACGCGATCCACTTGGGTGTCGGGATCGCCTGGTTCTTCGATGACACGTAGTTTAGTCCGGTCATAGTCGACACGAGTAACCTCATTGATGTAGCGCTCGTCCAGATTTAGGCGCACTCGGCGCGCCGATTTGGAATTGTCTTGGCTCCAATAAACGACCTGCGGCATGACCTCGATCAGAGTGGGGATGCGAACATTCATGAAGAGCGTGGCCACCGGCTCCGGCTCGCTGTCGAGGTAGACTTGCAGCTTGTTGCGGTTGAGTCCTTGGCGCTTACCTTTGTGAAACGTGCCGATGATCTCGCTCGATTCACCTGGTGTAATGATCTTTTTATCTACGATGGAGCCAGTGCACCCGCAGCTCGCTTTAATTTGCGCGATACGCACGGTTTTCTCGCCTAGGTTCGTCACCGTAAAGGTGGCGCGCGCCTCCTCTTGTTCCGGTTGCATCTCAATGTAGATCTCGGTTGTATCCCAGAGCAAGGCCGAGGCGTGAAGTGCGCAGGCACAGCAGAGAGCGAGAAGTGTGGAGAGTGTGAGTCGCAGGAGCATGAGTTACAAATAGGCAAACCGCTGCCGAGATCAAGACGCTGGCACGTCTTCTTTCAGGCATCTTCTTTGGGGGTTCCGCCCGTCATGAATCAGAACGGCGATCATCGCGATGAGCAGCCCCACATTACGCAGAATAAGCCAAAGGTAATTTGCGGGTTCCTCGCCTTGCCCGAAGCAGCCACAGCTGATATCGAGCCCCCGCATCCAAGCGCTAGTGTGCAGGCCGATGAACAGGAGTAATAAGAGCGCGATCAGTATCCCGCAGCCGCGCCGTATCTGCGGAATAAGGAGACCCATGCCGACGACCAGTTCCAGCCAGGGCAGCACGAGTGCAACCCAGAGCGAGCCTTGTCTGCCGACCAGGCGGAAGCCCTCAATAGACGTGGCGAATGCGACGGGATCTCCGATTTTCGGCAGCGCTGCAAAGAGCAAGGTCGCCGAGAGCACTAGACGTGCGAGGAGCACGAAGTAGGCTTTGGAGCTTAGTTGGCCCATGCGTCCCAACCTCCTTTCAAGCTGTAGATCTCTGCGTCAGGCAGTGCTCCGCGCAGACGTCCCGCGACGCGTTGACTTGTCCCGCAGTTTTCGCTGCCGCAATACACGACAATCGGGCGGGGTTCGCTCAGCCAGGCCTCCATCAAGCCCATGAGGCTGGAGTCCCAGTCGGCCTCGTCGAAGAACAGTGCATCTGGAATGTGGCCGCTTTCAAAGGCATCGACTGGGCGTGTATCGAGCCAGATTACGTCGAGCGCTTGGGCGTCGACGAGGCGGATCTCACCCGCCGCAAGTTTCGGCTCCACCCATGGCAGTGGCGCCCATCCGTGGTAGAGCGAAAACGCCGCACCGACGGCGCTCAGCAATAGGATGAGGAAAAACTCTCGGAAGATGGCCATGGAAGGATTCAAAATTCGTATCGGTGGCTAGATCAGGCCTTCTTTGGAAGCCTTCTTCGCGATAGAGTCTTTTTCTGTGGCATGAATCCAACGCTACGCCCTTGGCTGTGTTTTTCGAGTAAGAATCTTCTTTTTTGCCACTGATCGTCGAGACCGCCACAAGTTTGTAGCGATGCGACGCCAGTTAGTGACTCTGAGCTTGTCGAATGGGTCGCGTCGATGTAAAGTAAGAATGTCTGTGCGGCCAAGCCGACCTTTAGCGTTTTAACCTTCCCACCTCTTCGGCCTCCCGCTTTCATATCGTCCATGCCCGCCTTTACCAAAGAGATCGTCGTCACCGCTCCGGGTAAAGCGACGGCGGAGTTCACCTACATGATCGAGGAAGCGCTCCTCGAATCCGGCCTCAACGAGGGCACCGTGACTGTCTTTTGCTGCCACACCAGCTGCAGTCTCGTTATCATGGAAAACGCGGATCCTTCTGCGCGCCGTGATCTGGAACGCTTCATCGATCGGCTCGTTCCGGAGGACGATCCGGACTTTACCCACACGTATGAGGGTCCCGACGACATGCCCAGCCACATCAAGATGGCGCTCACCCGCACGGCCGAGGTCATCCCCTTCGTCAGAAGCCGCCTCTGCCTCGGCACCTGGCAGGGCGTCTTCCTCTGGGAGCACCGCGCCCGCAGCCATGACCGCCGCATCGTGCTTAGTTTTCAGGGGGAGTGACGCTAAGGCGTTTTCGAATGTGAACTGCTTGGATATACCAAATGATCTTCAGCAAATAGACGTTCTATTCGAGTGGACAATCCGAATACTTGCACGGTGATAACGCAGTGAAGGCGGATGCGCAAGGGAGTTGATAATACGTGTCTTTTAGCTGCGCAATTTCCAATCAGTTGCTTCGCCTGGTATCGCGGGCTCCAAGCTCGGCATGGCTATATCGCCGGTTTCGAAGTCCAGCGCTTTGGGTGATAGTTCGAGTCCGTAGTAGGGAGAATCGGTATTTTCGGTCAAATCCACCCAGCGAATGAGTTTGCCTGTGTAGGCTGCGATCCGCCCTGCGATCGCACACATGGTCGCGTCGGCCACTTCTCGGGAGCGATTGAGTGTTTCGCCCTCGCCGCGAATACTACGCAGTAAATCGACATGTTCCTGTACGGTGCCCGAGGTATGGTCGACTTGAACGGGAGCGATGCTGACCTCCTTGCCAGTCACTTTCACTCCGTTTGTATACCCTTCGGTGCCACGGAAGCTCTCGCCCACCCGGTTATAGCAACCGTCGATCTGTCTGCATTGACTGAGGATATGGATGCCGTCGCCATAATCCATGTCTAGGCTGAAAAAGTCGAATTGGTTGCCGCCGGCCACTCCACGGCGGGCGCAGCCGCCCATGCCGACAAAGGTTCGCGGCATCCGTCCCATCATCCAGTTGACGACGTCCAGCTGGTGGACGTGCTGCTCCACAATGTGGTCGCCTGACATTTCGGTGAAGTTGAGCCAATTGCGTGCGAGAAAGTCGGCATGACTCATCCCAGGTTTACGCGGATAGGTCCAGAGTGTACCCATATTCCACGAGACGGAGCCGCCCACGATCTCGCCGATCGCCCCGGCTTGGATTTTCGCGGCCATTTCCTGGTAGTTTTGCTGATGGCGTCGCTGCGTGCCGGCTACCACGGTAAGGCCTTTCTTCGCAGCCAACTCGCCGGTGGCGATGACTTTGCGGGCACCAACCGGATCGACGGCGACTGGCTTCTCGATGAAGCAATGCTTACCCGCTTGCACGCAGGCGTCGAAATGCACCGGACGGAAGTTGGGCGGTGTCGCCATGAGTACGACTTCCGCATCCGATTGAGCCACCGCTTGATAGGCCGTGAATCCGGAGTGCCCGACAGAAGGGTCGAGGCTAAACTGGGTAATCGCGCCTTCAATTTGGTCTTGAAAGGCATCAGCGACGGCGACGACTTCGACTTCGACACCCAGTAATTTCGCAGCCTCGAGGAAGTTCTTCAAGGCACCCTTGCCGCGTCCGCCGCAGCCGATCAGGGCGACTTTTATTTTACTCGTGTGGATACCCGCGACCGCTTGAGCCCCGAGGATGTTAAAGGTGGAAAACGCTGCTGTGGTAACGGCGGCTGCTTTTACAAAATCACGACGGGTAACAAGTTTATTATACATAATGAGGAGATAGAGTTGGGGTTAGAGTTAATTTATGAGGTTTTCAGCAACCGGATGGCCGGTAGCCCAGAGCAGGCCGCGCGTGATCATTTCCATGTAATCATCTTGCAGCATGGTTTCGTTATGGTGGCCGATCGTGGTACCGAACACACGGGTCTTATTGGGACCAAATTCATTGACCCAAATGTTGGTATGCATTTCGCCGGTTTGATTCGACTTCGATTTGGCCAGCGGTATCGTGTCTGGGTAAATGGTTTTGATGTAATAGAGCTCACCCTGCGGAGTCGTCCAATTTTCCATGCCCTTCAAGACTTCGTGCTCATCATTGATTATTTCGACTTCAAAGGGGTGCTTGGGGCCGTGCCCCGGAGAGTGAACGCCGCAGAACTTCCACCACTCTTCGGCGGTTGGCCCCGCACGGTAGCAGTGCATGGAGCAGTGAATCAGAAGAGCGGGAACTCCATCGAGATGGGGTTGGAGAATGCCGTCAATATAATCGACATCTCCGATGTTTGCGAAACATTCATTGTGGACGACTACATCGTAGCCGTCGGCCCAATGCGGGTTTTTGTAGAATTCGAGCAGGGCATTGCCCGCTTTGGTACGTTGGTGAAGGATCGTCCATTCGACTGGCAGCTTGCTCTTCAGGTCGACGGCAGCGGGAATGATCTCTCGTTGCTGGTCGTAATCATGGCAACAACCTCCGGTCACGAGGAGCGCCCTGATAGGAGCGGGCTCTGCCAAAGCAGTGCTTAGCGCAAGCAAAGATAGGATACAGGTAAGTGGGGCTATGAATGAATTGTTCATGGACTTGGTTTTCGTTCGGGGAAGTCTTGGTTCATCTCGAGGTCTAGATTGGTGGGGGTGCGCGAAGGGACGCCGCCTTCTGGCACCTCGCCGTGTGCTGTCCAGAGAATCGCATTCAGCACCAGCTTGCGAAAGTCGTCCTGTTTCCAATTCTGATGGAAATGGCCACCCGTGAAGCCGAAGCCTCGCCCGCCTTCGGCGCGCTCATACGCCCAAGCGACATGCTGTGGCTTGCCGGCGGCGACTTCTGTATAGACGGCTGAATTGCTTCCGCGTTTCTTGTTTTGAGCTCGTGAGGTCAAAGTGTCCAGCGGGGGTAATGCTGACAGTATAGGCGTAACGCCATCCATCTCGGGTTGGAAGCGCATGTGGTAGTACCACTCGTCGCGAATGGTGAAAGGACGAATGCCCGTGGTAATCGGGTGCTCGGGGAAGGACTCAAAACTGGCGTTCCAGTGCGGGTTGACCGACCAGCCGATTTCAAAATACCCACCTATCCACTGAAGAAACTGTTGTCCTAATTCGGAGGGCTCTACTTCGACTGCGAAATGCAGGCAAGCAACCCCAACTCCAGTATTCACGAGCGCCTGAATTTTGTCCTGATGCTCTTTGGCCATGTGCCCGGTGAAGCCATCGCAGTACATCACGATACTGTCAGGTTTCCCCTCGCCGACCCAAGGCTCAGGCCAGGCGCCCTCTGGTACCACTTGGGCGATCACGTCGAGACCGCTCTCATTTAAACAACGGGCGAGGAGTAGGGAGCCTGCATTGTGTTCATGTGCATTATAGCCGTGGCTCTTTTTCCCGGCAAGAAAGAGGATTTCCTTCGTATCTTTTGGTTCCAAGGTGCGCAGCTGGATGTTTCGGAAATGCACTTTCATGGGCTCCCCGGCGTGTAACTGGAGTGCAATGAGCCCACGTTTTAGGCGATTCTCGGCATTTTCTGAAAACTCTGCGGTGACGATTCCGTTGATTCTCTGGATGCAGTGGTTGCCCCGCGCAATGATATGGTAGCGGTTCCATCCTTTGGGGTCGATTGCAGCCAAGATTTCTCTAGGGTCGCCTATCTGCGCCACGACCTCGACATCACCTTTGTCTTCTCCGACAACGGTTTTTTCGCCCCGTCGCGCGAGGGCACCTTTGTAGGCTTCACCGTAAGCGGCCCCCATCCATTCAGGATTCTCGGCAATGTCGGCTTGATAACCGCCGATTGCCCACGGCCTTCCATCGATCGGGAAGCTGCGGTACTGGATTCCGCTATTGTGGTTACGCAGGCGGAACTCGACGATGAGCTCAAAATCGGCCACTTCGCCACCTTTCCAAATGAGAAAGGTGTTCCTTTCGGTGAGGTTATTTGCCGTTGTTTCACCGACTATGGTGCCATCTTCGACCCGCCAGAAACGGGGGTCGCCGTCCCAGCCCTCGAGGCTTTTACCATCGAAAATGGGCGCGAAATCAGTCGCAGCCCTAGCGCTCGCTATCGTCACGACCAGTACCAGAATGACAAAAAGCCGTAGGTCGGAAAGTGGAAGTAGCTTCATTGTGATTACGAATTCATTGGGTTTGAGAGAGAAGGGGCGGAATGTCTCCATTTTTTCCTCAAAAATTTGAGACCTTCGACTGCCAGCTGTTCGGGACTGTCGTAGAGCGGTCGCCAAATAGAACTTGCCTTGGCGAGCGCCGTATTGTTTGCGGAAAAGCTTTCAATGACGATGTCGCCCTCATAGCCGATGGTATGGAGTGCTTTGAAGACGCCGTCCCAATCCACTTGATCTTTGCCCAGCAGTCCGCGGTGGCTGGCACTGGCATGAACATGGCCGATGCGATCTCCCGCTTCGATGATAGCATCGAAACAACTGTCTTCTTCGATGTTCATGTGGAATGTGTCTATGTGTATTTTTAAGGCAGGGCTACCCACCAAATCGATGAGTTGGTAGGCTTGTTTCAAAGTGTTGATGCAATCCGTCTCAAAGCGGTTCAAGGGCTCGACGGCCAGACATATCCCTTTCGCTTCCGCTTTATCACAAAGCGGTTTGAGTGCTCCCGCGATCGTTTCCCACTGTTGCCGTCGCTCCTCCTCCGTGTGCGCGCCAGTGCGGCCAACGCTTGAATAAAAGGGGCCGCAAACCACCTTCGCGCCCAAGAGTTCGGCCAGATCAAGCAACTGCCCGAGATATTCCACGGTGTTTGTCCGATCTTCTTCGTTGCCGCGCAGATCGCGTCCCGCGCCGAAGGCACCGCAAATGACCGGTTGTTCCAAACCGGACTCTGTCAGCGCCGCTTTTAGCTCTTGCGCGGAGATCGCCGACGGGTCGACATTCGCCAACTCAATGACCTCCGCGCCGTAGGACTTGAATTCTTGGATGAGTGAAAGCTCTCTATGGCTGAAGCCAGAGCTGACCAGAAATGTATTTAGTCCAATGCGAGTCATGTTTTTAAGCTAGCAGATTGATGAAAGAAAGTCTTGGATATTTTGCGCATAATTGTGTATATTTTCCGCGTCCACATATAGAAAAATGTTTTCATCTGATCTATCACGACAATCTTTGGATCCCGCTAGCATCCTCGCCCTTCTCTCGGCGCTCGATGATGTCTATTTCTTTATGAAAGACAGGGAAGGGCGTTTTATCGGGGCGAACCAGTTGCAAATAGAGAAGTTAGGCCTGCAGAGTGAGGAGGCGTTGATCGGCAAAACTGATTTCGATTTTTTTCCGAGTTATATGATCGCTCATTATGCGGCGGATGATCGTCGTGTAATGGAGAGTGGCGAGCCGATGCTGCAGCGCGTCGAATTGGTGGCGAATGCCGATGGTTCACTCAACTGGCATATCACGAGCAAGTTTCCATTAATGGATCGAGCCGGTCGCTGCGTTGGTATTCTCGGCTATATGCGGGACATAGAGCGGAGCGAAGATGCTTGGCAACCGTTCCGCCGCATGAATGCGGTCGTCGAGTATATCAGCGCACATTACAGTGAAACGATCAGAATCGACGAGCTTGCGAGAGTCGCCAATCTCTCAGTTAGCCAATTTGAAAGACGGTTCGGCATGGTTTTTCAACAGACGCCTTCCCGCTTCCTCATTCGCTACCGGCTCACCCGAGCCAGCCAACTGCTCGTTCACACTGACGATACAATCAGCCAGATTGCGCTAGAGGTTGGATTTTACGACCACAGCCATTTCATCCGGGAATTTCGAAAACTGTTCGGTTCGCCACCGGGTCGCTACCGGGCGGCGCACAAAAAGAATGATCCGCCCAACCCGCTGAGACTCTAGGGGGTGATTCCACTCTATAATGAAGGCCCTGATGATATATGCCGAGCCACATTAAAATGGCGCTGACACGGACGGCAGAAGCGATCCCCTTCGTAAATGGTCGTCTTTGCCTCGGCACTTGGCAGGGCGTGTTTCTGCGGGAACATCGTGCCCGCAGTTACCAGCGGCGAGTCGTGCTGAGCTTTCAGGGGGATTGAGTGTCGTGACAGCAGGTCACTAGGCTCCAGTTAGGCAGTAGGAGGTGATCTCCACGATCTGCTCCTTTTCGATGGCGTAGATGTCGCAGTAGTGCATATCGGTGTCCAGATCCGAGCCTTCCACGATGAGGTGATTCTTGGCTTTGATGACGCGTCCGTTTTGAAAGTTGGGCCTCCCTTGGGCGGCGGCATCGGCGCACATTTCTTTGACTGCGGCGTTGCCGTCGATCGTGCGGTCGCCGACGATGTGCCACTCGATGTCCTCCGCGATAAAGTCTTGGGCGGGCTGCGCATCGCCCATGGAAAATGCCTCACAGGCTGCGATGATGTGTGCGTTCATGTTTGATGGAGTTTTGTGACAAGCTTAAGAGTTCGCCGCGCTTTTACTTCGCTAGTTTTAACAGCGCCTCGACGGCTGGCACATCTTTGATGATCTGGCTGGGGTCGGGCCCGACGCCGATGTAGCGGAGGTTGGGGACTTTGTCTTTGTTCCGATCGCCGTAATTAGCGACGTCGATGAGGGCTTTCATTAACCAAGCTACATATACTTTGGCCGCCTCGGGGAGGTCGGCGAAATGGCGCACCTCGGAGATGTCTTCGCTCCACCCGGGGACGGTCTTGAAGACGGGCTTGAGTGTCTTATGCACTTTGCCATTGCGCGGAACGTGGTGGTGGATGTTGCCGTCGGGGTCCTCGTAGGCGGTGCAGATCTGGAGCTCGCCTTGCCAGTCGCCGCTGTGGGAGAGGGCATCGAGCTTGTTGAGCACAAGGTCCTGAAAGCCGCCGTAGCGAAGGGCGTCCCCCTTTTCCACGGCGTCGTACCAGCCCACCATGCGCTGGCGACCGGTGGTGGCCCCAAACTCGATCTTGCGCAGCAGAGTGCTGAGCGGGTGGTCGAGCTCGATTTCGGAGATAAAGACATGGGTGCCAACCTTGGTGTCATAGGCCTTGCAGCAGCCGACGTTGTGGATGGGCTGCGCGGGGATGCCGGCCGATTGAAAGAACTCCGGCGTGAAGGTGTGCGAGGCGGTGACGTTGGGCGCGAAGCCGTGGCGCTTGTCCAGCCAGTAGGCCTGACCAAATTCGCCGATAATGTAGTTGCCCTTGTCCTGCTCGCGGAGCACCAGCTCGCGGACGTCGACGATTTGTGGGGCGAGGATCTGTCCAGCTGTCCAGTAGGCTTCGATTATTTTTTCGGAGTCGAGGGTGAAAGGGGCATCGCCGGCAAACTGGACGAAATCGAACTCCTCTTTGGGCAAGGTGCCGGCTTCGATCACCTCGGCGTTGGCGCGGGTTTCGGCGCCAGTGAGCGTCTCGAAGAAGCCCAGCCAGCGCTCGGGGGCGACTCGGCAGACGTGCTCAATGACGCGCATCGCACGATCGATCCGGCCGCGCAGCTTGGCGGCAAAGGCTTCTTTGGAGCCGAGGAAATCGGCGTAGTAAATCTGGAATTGCCCGACCTCGTCGAGGTAGGCCGGAGTGATGCCGCGGCCGGTGGAGCCGCGGGGATCGCCCTTCAGCTCGTGCACCCGGTAGTCTTCCCAGGCGAGATCGAGCAGACGGTGGCAGAGGTCAGATACGAGGCAGCGCTCGTCGATGGCGAGGCGCTTGACTACAACGTGGCCGTGCAGCTCCGCATAGGCCGACTCCCAGAGAAATTTGCGCGGGTCGGCCACCACGCCGGCGCCGATCGGGAGGTGCGGGACGAGCGGGTCGGCCACGCCACCGGGCAGTAGGTTGAGCTTGAGACCGGCTACGGTGTGCCCGGAGTTGGAGCCGCCGTTGACCTTCATGACACCGGCCACTGCATCCTCGCGCCCAGTAGTCTCGCGGAGTTCGTTCACGATTTCGAGGATGACGCGGCCTTTGCCTTCGTCCCCAGTGGAGATGCCGGTGTCGGCGATGAGTTGAGAGGAAAATGGAGTGAGCATGTTTTGGAAAAGCTGAAAGGAGTCGATTAGTTGATGGTGTCGACTTCGTATTGTGCGATTCGGGAATCGGTAGTCACTATTGGGCGGTCTAATAGCTGCGAGGTCGCCACGATGAGGCGATCACATGGATCGGCGTGAATGAGAGGGAGCTCGCAGGCGCGCAAAGCGACATGGTGGTCAATGTTGCAGATGGAAAGCCCGTGGAGTCGAAGGGCTGTTTCGAACCAGGCGGCAGGTCTGCAGGGGAGCGATAGTTTGCCCTTGGCATACTTGACGCCTATCTCGAACGCGGTAATCGCGCTGACCGCGACATCAGGGCTACGGGCTATTTGCTCGCGGGCAGAGTCGCTTAAACGCGAGTCCCCGGAAGCAAGCCAGATTAGTGCGCAGGTGTCTAAGATCATCGTGCGCTCTCTGGCCATTCGTCTTCACTGAGTGGCTCGGTGGGATCGTAATTGATTTGAATGTTGCTCAATTCAGGGTGCACTTTGAGTCGATCCACCGGGCGGTGCGCAGAAATATCCGCAATGGGCTTCCCGTTGCGGCAGATCACGACCCGTTCGCCATTTTCTTCAATTTCCTTGAGGATCGCGGATAGATTCGTCTTCGCTTCATGGATGTTGAGCGTTTTCATTAGTTTAATAGACTAAACTAAGTTGGTTAATTTTGTCAAGGAGCCGTCAATGCGTTTTGAAAAGGAACGATGCGGTCGACAGCTTCGGTGGTTAAGCGTCTACTCTCTGGTGGGGCGGTCTGCCACGGCGCGGATTGCAAAATGTGTGCTCAAGGAGGACCGAGGCCTTATCAGGTGGTGAAATACGGGAAGCAGATAGAAGGGATTATTTTCCAAATCCTGGGATTCGACAATGACCCAGTCACTGGTTGTATAATCAGAGCGATTTCCCAGTCGCCGATGGCCTCGAGGTAGCGTATGTAGCGTTCGCATAGAGCGGGCTCACTGACTTTGAGTCCCTGGGTGCGTGTTCATTTGAGTGGGTTGAGAAAGGCGCGTTCAGCCTCTGCGTAATATTCGGCACGCCCTGCACTGGCTTGTCGCAGAGCGACGCCCAGATTGTTCTAGGCGCCGGGGTAGTTGTGGTATGGCTGCAGGCAGAGTCGGATAATTGGCGACTGCCCGCTCCGGGGCTTTCTCGACCCCTTTCTTGGCATACAAATAGGTGTTGGCGATATTGTTAGAGGGCATCGCCGTGCTGATAGGCGCTGAGGGGATTTTGCCCGGTAGTTGCTATTGCCAACGAACAAAGCAGTCGTACGCTCAGCGCAATGGCGTAGAGAGTTTTATCTATTAGATGAACCATAAATGGCATCTACTTCCTATACGGTCAGCTCGAACATGAAGTCGTCATTCGCCAATAGACTACTTCGAGGATTCCGCGTCACTCGTCTTCACCGTGATCACGTCGTGCGGGGCGGATTCCTTCTGCCCGGCGGGGGAAACGCGGATGTAACGGGCGTTGTTGCGGAGCGCAGCGAGGTTGGCGGCGCCGAGGTAGCCCATGCCAGACTGAATGCCGCCGACAAGTTCGCGGAGCACGCCGGAAAGGGAGCCGGCGGCTTCTTTGAGGGCTTCGATGCCTTCGGCCGCGGCCTTCGAGGCGACGTCTTTCCGGTCGTGGCCGTAGCGGGCCGCGGAGCCTTCTTTCATGGCTGCATTACTGCCCATACCGCGGTATTGTTTGTAGAGTTTGCCGTTGATCTCAATGATCTGACCGGGCGCTTCGTTGCAACCGGCGAGGAGGCTGCCGCACATCACGCCATCGGCGAGGGTGAGGGCTTTGACCATGTCGCCGGACTTGGCGATGCCGCCATCAGCAAGGATCGCTACGCCCTTCTTGCGGGCGGCGATCGAAGCGCAGTAGAGTGCAGTCATCTGCGGGATGCCGACACCGGCGACGATACGGGTGGTGCAGATGGAGCCCGGGCCCTGGCCGATCTTGATGGTGTCAGCTCCGGCCTCGGCGAGGAATTCGACGCCCTCAGCGCTGGTCACGTTGCCCGCGATGAGGGTGAGATGCGCGAATTCACTGCGAAGCATTCGGACGGCGTCACCCACGCCCTTGGAGAATCCGTGGGCGGTCGACACGGCGATCGCGTCGACCCCTTCCTCCACCAATTTCGAGACGTGCTCGAGGATGCGATCACGGTCGAGCTCGCCGTCGGGGGTGCGGTGGGCGGAGATGGCCGCGCCGCACATCAGGCGGAAGTGGCTGTCGCGCGCGGGCTTGACGGACTGCTGTGACTCGGCCTCGATCCGCTCGATATCGGAAAGGGTAAAGAGCCCGCGCAAGCGGTCTTCGTCGTCGACCACAAGGAGCTTGTGAATGCCGAGGTGGTCGGTGAAAAACTTGTCGGCGACTTTAATCGGATCCTGGGTGATTTCTTTTTCCGAAAGCGTATAGACTTGGTCGCGGGGGCTCATGGCCTCGGAGACGAGGCGCTCAGCATATCGGGCTTTGACGACTCGGCCGGGCAGCAAGCCGAGGAGTTTGTTGTCCGCATCGACCACCGGGAACGTACTGAAGCCGTAGCCGCGGTCGGCGATACGATCCATCACCTCGCCGATCTTCTGATCGGGGGCGACTTTGATCGGCTCCTGGATGAAACCATGGATGTGGTTCTTTACCCTGGCGACCTCTCGGACCTGTTTCTCATCGCTCATGTTGTAGTGGATGAGCCCGAGGCCCCCGTTGAGCGCCATTTGGATGGCCATCTTTGACTCGGTCACGGTGTCCATGTCCGAAGAAATGATGGGAATCTGCAACTCAAGTGCTGCGGAGAGCCGGGTCGTCAGATTCGTCTGGCGGGGGAGCACGTCGGAATAGAGCGTCGCCAGCGAAATGTCGTCGTAAGTCAGGCCTACGGGCAGGTTGCTTTGAAAAAACTGATCCGCAGTTTGGTAGAAGTCTTCGATTCGAGGTGCTTTCATGGTCTGACTCCAGCAAAAGATTGTCTTTTCTCAAGGAGGAAATGACAGTGTAGGTGTAAATGAGTCACCTAGTCACAGTGAAGCCCTACCGGCGCCGCTTTCGCAAACCTCTACAAACCGCGCACGGCGAATGGGCACTGCGCGAAGGTTTTCTCCTTCGGGTCGAGAGCGAGGCCGGCGTCGGCTATGGCGAGGTCGCCCCGATTCCAGAGTTTGGCAGTGAGACGGTTGGGCAGGCGGCCGAGTTTTTGCAGCGACTTGTGCGGGATCCAGGGCTGGAGCTGCCACGAGGATTGCCCTGTTGTGCCTTCGCGCTCAGTGCGGCTCTGATGCAGATTCCGGAGGGGCGACCTCCATGTCGTCCGCGCGTCTACGATGTGAGCGCTTTACTTCCGGCCGGTGCGGCCGCAGTTCGGCAGGCAAGGGAGAAAATCGATCTCGGCTACCAAAACTTGAAGTGGAAAATTGGGGTTGAGCCGATCGCCAAAGAGCTCGTCACTTGCCGCAGCCTCCTCGAATCGCTGCCCACGGGTGTCAAGCTTCGCCTCGATGCCAACGCCAGCCTGAGCTGCGACGATTTCGAACGATGGCTGGAGCTACTTGCTGCGTTTCCCGAGCAGGTGGACTACCTCGAGCAGCCCCTGCCCTGCGGGCACGAGGCGTCCATGGCCCTATGCATGGAGTCCTCCGGGGTGTCCATTGCCCTTGACGAGTCGCTCAATGCCGCCGTTGGGGCGAGCTTTCTGAGTGTGGGCGCTTGGGCGGGGCCACTTGTAGTAAAAGCTCCGCTCATGGGCGATATCGCCAGCTTGCGGGAGCTGTTAAGGCCTGTTGCTGGCCAAGTGGTGCTCTCCTCGGTTTTCGAGGCCGGCGTCGGCTTGGAGAACGCGCTGTCGCTAGCCGACACCTTGCCGGAGATGTCACGCCCAATTGGTTTCGATACAGTGGGTGCGTTTGACGATCAACTCAACCACATCGCGCCCTCGCCCCGCGTCCAGCCCGCAGAGCGTGAATCGTATAATCCGGAAACGATATGGAATTTAATCTAGCAGACCTCCAGCGCGATTGGATCGAGGGAATTTCGGGGGCAGAGTTCTTTGACTGTGTGCAAGGATACCGCTCGCAGCTGGAAACACTTCCAAAGAAAGACCGAGCTCGCGGCATACTCATCGAGGAGACGGATCCAATTCAATTTGCCGCAGCATTTTTCGCCACCGTCTCTCTGGCTGCTCCCGTCATTCTCGCCAATCCGAACTGGGGCAGGCAGGAAGGGGAGGAACTCGCGCGTCTGGTGGCTCCTGCAATGTGCTTTGGTCAGCGCTACATCCCGCTCTGTGGGGGCAGCCCCCGTGTCGGAGTCGCCTCCTCTGTGGAGGACGTCAACAATGAGCTCCCACCTGCCTCCATTCTCATCCCAACCGGCGGTACGACCGGCGGAGTGAAGCTGGCCATTCACACCTGGGCATCGCTGGAGGCGGCCTGTCGAGGGGTGCAAGCCTTTCTCGGCGGCGGCGCGATCGACAGCTGCTGCGTCCTGCCGCTCTACCATGTCAGCGGGCTCATGCAGTTGCTTCGCTCCTTCATCACGGGCGGGCGTATCCGTTTTGACGAAGACGAGGTGGCCGGGCGTTGCCTCTCCTATGTGCCGACCCAGCTGCAGCGCGCTCTCAGGTCGGAGGAGTGCATCCGGAAATTAAATACGACTCGCGCCATTTTCGTAGGCGGAGCCGCGATGCCTGAGGGCGTTACGCAGCAAGCGCGTGCACGGAAGCTGCCCATCGTCCCGGTCTACGGCATGACCGAGACAGCTGCTATGGTCGCGGCTGTGCCGATGCAGGATTTTCTCGCCAAGCCCGGCGCCGCTGCGGTGCCTCTGGGCGAGACGCATTTTAGCGTGGAGCTCGACGGGCGTCTCCGTATCTCTAGCCCTGCCTTGTTTCTTGGCTATCAGGGCCGACCACCGATTAACCGCGATGCAGGCTATCTGACCGACGACGAAGCCCGCCTCGACGAAGATGGCCGGCTGCACGTCATCGGTCGAATGGATCGTCTGATCAACAGCGGCGGCGAAAAGATCGACCCTGCCGAAGTCGAAGCCGCCCTTCTTCACATCGAAGGCATCGAAGAAGCTCTGGTGGTCGGGGTGCCCGACCCCGAGTGGGGGCAACGGGTGGTGGCGTATTATACTGGAGCAGAGGTCAGTGGGTTGAAAGAGCAGTTGCGTCAGTGGCTGGCGCCGTATAAAGTACCCAAATCCTGGATACGCTGCGATGCCTTGCCCCTTGATGCGAAAGGGAAATTCGTGGCGCCTCGGCGGTCTTCATAAATGAAGCCCCTACGCTTGTCATCTGCGCTTACTTCTCCAAGAGTGGCTACCATGAACAAAACCGACATCGTCGACGTCCTCGAAGACATAGCCATCTTGCTCGAGCTGAAAGGGGAGAACCCGTTCAAAATCCGCGCCTATTCGGCGGGGGCCCGAGTGCTCGAGACGATGGAGGACGAGCTCGGGGAGGTGATTGCTGAAGGTCGGCTCGGTTCGATTAAGGGGATCGGTTCTGCGCTGGTGGATAAGATACAGACGCTCTACGAAACAGGCGATTTGGAATACTATACCAAGCTACGTGCGTCGGTCGCGCCGGGCTTAATCGAGATGCTGGAGATCCCCGGGTTGGGTGGGAAAAAAGTGAAAAAGCTGCACGACGCGCTGGGGATCGAGAGCATGGATGCCCTGCAGAAGGCCTGTGAAAACGGCGAAGTGGCGGCGCTCAAGGGCTTCGGCAAAAAGTCGGAAGAGAAGATTTTGACGGGGATCGCCAATCGGGCGGCCTATGCGCAGCGGCATCTCTGGTGGGAGGCCCGCGAGGTGGCCGCACCGATTTTGGAGGGCTTGCGTTCCCTGCCGCAGGTCGAGCGGGCAGAGGCCGCCGGAAGCCTGCGTCGCCTGAAGGAAACGGTGGGCGATCTGGACTTTATCGTGGCTTCGGAAGCGCCGGATCCGGTCATGGACTGGTTTGTCGGCCAAGACGCGGTGCAGGAGGTGACCGCCCATGGTACGACCAAATCGAGCGTGCGATTCGAAGGGGGGCTGCAGGCCGACTTGCGGGTAGTGCCTGCCGCGCAGTTCGCCTTTGCTTTGCATCACTTCACCGGCTCGAAGGAGCATAATGTGGCTATGCGGCAACGTGCCCTCGCGCGTGGTTACAGTCTGAGTGAGTGGGGCCTCAAGCCTTCCGGGCTTGAGAGTGGAGAGTGTAAAGTGGAAAGTGGGGAGTTGGAGATTACCTCGGAGAAGGAGTTGTTTGAATTCCTCGGCCTGCAGGAGATTCCGCCAGAGTTGCGGGAGGGAATGGGCGAATTGGAGCGTTATGTGGCTTCGGCTGACGACACGGAGGTCGTCCCTCCGTTGGTCACGTGCGGTGATATTCGCGGCGTCTTCCATAACCACACGACGGCCTCCGACGGTCGCGCGACGATTGAGGAGATGACTGAGGCGGCGCAGGCGCTGGGCTTCGACTACCTCGGCTTGGCCGATCACTCGAAGGCGAGCTTTCAGGCCAACGGTCTCGACGATGGCCGGGTCTTAAAAATGATTGAATCGATTCGCGCGTTCAACGAATCCGGGGAATCGCCGGTGCACGTGTTTTCGGGTATCGAATGCGATATCCTACCCGATGGCACGCTGGATCTAGAAGAGGCCACGTTGAAGGCTCTGGACTACACGGTTATGTCGGTGCACTCCAGCTTTAGCCAGCCGGAAGCGGAGATGACGGCGCGGGTGATCCGAGCCATCGAGCATCCTTCGACGGTGATGCTTGGGCATCCGACTGGGCGCATTCTGCTCCGTCGCGAGCCCTACAAGATCGATCTGCACAAAGTTATCGACGCGGCGATTGCCAACCGCGTCATCATCGAGATCAATGCCAACCCTCGTCGCCTCGACATGGACTGGCGCCTCTGGCGTCGTGCCGCGGAGAAGGGGCTTATGTGCGCGATTAATCCTGATGCGCACAGCACGAACGGGCTGGCCTACTTCGAAGCCGGGGTGAATATCGCACGTAAGGGCGGCATCCCTCTGGAGCAAATCCTGAACTGCCGTGACTGCGCGGGTGTGGAGCGGTGGTTTAAGGAACGGAAGTGAAGCGTTGGAGCTTAACTTGTGAAGCCCACCGAAGCTGATTTCGCCGATCCCCCTCCGCGACTGTCGTCTCAAGTAACGCCCCTGCCTTGGGTGACTATTAGCTTCTAGTTTTCATGAGAGTTGTTTGACTGCGCTGCATGCTAACAAAACAACTCGCCATCGTCATGTGGGTCATCTGGTTTGCGCAGCTTCAGGCCGCGTTCGTTTTCCAGTGGTTCCTGGCGAGCGGCTTTTCCGAGGGCAAAAATCTGGAGGCACCGATGGCGACCTGGATTTGGCTGATTTGTCTGGCGCCACTGGTTCTGGCCACGGGGATCCGTTGGCGGAGTCTTCCGAAGTTGGCCGAGCCAACCAAGCAGTTGATTGCGATGATTGCAGGGCTGGCGCTCTGTGAGACGTCGGTGCTTTCTAGTCTCTTTCTCGCTGCGCGGGACTACCCGCAGTATCAGATCGGCATTCTGATGGTGGCCGTCTTTGCGATGATCCAGTTTGCGCCGAGCTATGCCACGCCGGGGTATGCACTCAAGTCCTCTGACGAGGCTTGAGTGAACTAGGGAGTGGGGAGTGGAGCGTTTGCTTCATTCCCATCCATTCGATCTATTTTGGATTACGATTCGGACCTTGCGATTGTGCTTCGCTCAAAGATCGCGACGGTTGGTTTGTCTTTCCCTGCTTTGCCGATGCGGCGGAGCAAGAACCAGCCGTCGATCTCGGGTTCCAAGTCGCCTGGCAGTTCTAAGAGCACGCGGGCGTCGGGCGTGGCGATGGCGCCTACGGCCTTGGTGAAGATGCTTCCGATCTGCGTGGAGATTATTTCATAGGGTGGATCGATAAAGATCAGGTCGTAAGCTGGGGAGTCGGCGTGGAGAGAAAAGACATCGCGTGCCACGACTTTCGCAGTATCTGTATCCAATTGGCAACTACGCAGTGTTGCACACACATTATCCCGTAAGCAAGCGAGGGCGGCACGGTCGGTCTCGAAAAAAGTGGCCCTGGCAGCGCCTCGGCTGAGCGCTTCGAGTCCATAGCTGCCGGTGCCGGCGAAGAGGTCGACCACTCGGCAGCCTTTGACACTGCCGCCAAGGCTGGAAAAGACCGCCTCGCGCATGCGGTCGGTGGCGGGGCGGGTGCCCTCGCCCTTAGGGGCTTTGAGCCGGATGCCGCGGGCATGTCCTCCAGTGATGCGCATGTCTGCGAGTGAAAGTGAGAGTGGTGTTTACCGCACCGCTTGCCAGACGCGGAGCAGGCTTTCGACAAGCGCGGGCAGTTCATTGAGCGGCACTTGGCTGGCGGCGTCTGAAATGGCCTTTTCTGGATTTGGGTGGGTTTCGAGGAAGACGCCGTTCGCACCCGCGGCCAGAGCGGCGCGGGCGAGGGGGGCGACATATTCACGTTGGCCGCCGCTGATACCGCCGGCGCCGCCGGGGATCTGCACGCTGTGAGTGGCGTCGATAATGGTGGGGTGCCCGTTGCCGGCCATGATGCTAAAGCTACGCATGTCGACGACCAGGTTTTGATAGCCAAAAGTCGTGCCTCGGTCAGTCTGCCAGATTTCCTGAGCCCCGGCCTCTTCAAGCTTGTTGGTGACAAAAGTCATTTCGTAGGGTGAAAGGAATTGGCCTTTCTTGACGTTGATTGCGCAATTGGTCGCTGCGGCGGCAACCAGGAGGTCCGTCTGGCGGCAGAGAAAGGCAGGGATTTGCAGCGCGTCGACGACTGAGCCGACGACGGCACATTGTTCGGGCAAATGGATGTCGGTTACAGTTTTGAAGCCGTATTCCGCCTGGATTGTTTTGAATATCTCCATCCCTTCTTCGAGGCCGATACCTCGATTACTGGTGATCGAGGTACGGTTGGCCTTATCGAAAGAGCCCTTGAAGAGGATGTTGAGCTCGGGGTGCTTTTGCTGGAGCGCGGCGAGAGCATCAGCCACAGGGCGGCAGGTGTCGAGGCTTTCCAACGAACAGGGACCAGCGAGGAGTAGGAGTTTTTTCGGGTCGTATATCATGGCGTGCATTAAGAGATCGATTTTCGGCCGCGCCAAGCCTGCAATTTATTGGCGATGCTTTCTGCTTTGCCTTCCGGTCGATTCTTTATAAGCCTTGTCACGTGTTTCATTTCTGCTCCGTCTTTATGTCGAGTTTGTTGTTCTCGTCTGCTCTTTTGGCCATCGATGTGGTCGATTATTTGAAGGGCTATGAGGGGCGATGGGTCGGTCATTTCACGATTCACTCGGCAGCTACGGGCTACAGCGAAACCTTCCCGGTCGAGCAGCGCTATTGGTGGAAAGGCGGGCAGTTGCACGGTATTTCCGTCTCGGATACCAATGAAGGCATGCGAACGGCCACGTCGCGCACTTTTATCCAAAAAGAGCGACTGCAATCGGAGGTCACGATGGGTGACACCGTAGAGACGTATTACGGAGTCATTCATATTGATGGGATCGTCTGGTTACCATTAAACCTTCAGAGGGCAGCGGATTACCAAATGAAGGAAAGCTTCGTCGAGGCCGAGGGGCAGCGTTGGCTGCATACGGATGGGTTTGACAGTTTCGTCTATCAGGACGGGTTGGCGCACATCGTCTTTCGCGGGCGCTTGGCCTTTCTGGGTAAAGAGTAGCTCAATCCCTGGGTATCAAGCTGGCGAGTTTTTTGCGGAGCGTGGGCTCTAGCTCGGCGCCTTTGATCCATTGAGATGCTTCGACGGGTTGGGCTTGCGCCCAGCTGCGCAGACTGGCCTCAAGTCGCATCAGACGTTGATCCGGGTCGTCGATCGTGTTGGCCCAAGCGGCGGCCGCTTCTGGTTCGAATCGCTGGATCGATTCGCTGAAGCCGAAGATAGCGGCATCGCGCTGCTCGCCGGGGGACTGTTCGCTCAGCCACTGGGAGGCGGCGATGGAGTCGGTCTCAGCCCAGACCTGCATCAGGCCAGTGGCATATTGGGCGGAATGAAAGAGATCACCGGAAGGCAACTGGCTTAGCCATTCGGCGGTGGCGGCAGGGTCTTGCTCGGCACGCGCCAGAACGTGTCCGGCGAGCACGACGGGCGCGGCGTAGGCCTTTGCCATTTGGCGGAGAAAGGCCTCCGCTTCTGCCGGAGATTGAGAGGTATAACGATGGATCGCTTCGACGAGTAGTGTGTCGTCTCCATTGAACTCCGCCTCCGCGAAGGCCCAGATACTGGCTGCTTCGGGCTGGGTCTCGGCCCAAGCGTTAACAAGGGCGGCAGCGGCATTGTCTCGGATCGGACCTGGCGCGAGTCCGGATACCCACGCGGAGGCGGCTTCGGGGGCTTCGCGCACCCATTTTCCAGCCAAAGACTTGGCGGCGCTGAGTTTGCTGCCGTCATTGGCCATGCCGTCGATCCAGGCGGCAGCGGCAAGGGGATCCGTCTCCGCCCAAAGCTCGATCCCGCTGTTCAGTGTTTCCAATCGGGCCAAGCCTCCGGCGTTCGATTCGAGCCAAAGCAGTGCAGATTCGGAGTCTTCGGCGGCCCAGAGGGCAACGACTTCGAGCATGCCTCTTAGGCGCTCAGAGCCTGTACTTTGAAGCTGGAGCCATTGCATGGCGGCTTCGGGATCCGCTTCGGCGCGACGGCGAGCTTCGGCAAGAAAAGGATCGAACTTGATTTCGCTGGCGAGTGGGGTCTTTTCCGTGATCTGTTCCGGAGTGATGACTTTGCGGGTCCTTCTAGAGGTGGGCTCGGCTTCGGTCGTGGCGCGGACGGCTTCAGCCTGGGAGGATTCGCCTGCGCGGACTTGCTCCCATGTGCGGACGAGTAGCTGCCATTCTTTCTGCAGCTGTGGCAGATATGGCCAAGCCGCAAACAGTGTCAGTCCGAGAAAGGCCAGCGTGAGCGAGATTCGGAAGAGCCAGCGCATGAGCGTTAGTCGAGCTTGAAAAATTCGACGGTATTGGCTGTCGCCCGGGCGGCCAGTTCTTCGGCGGGTAGGGCAAGCGCTTCCGCACAACGCTCGGCGATGTGTGTGAGGTAGGCCGGTTCGTTCGACTTGCCGCGATCCCGGGCTCGGGGGGGTGTGGGAGGTGGGCCGGTTCGTTCGCTTTGCCGCGGTGCGGTTCCGGGGTGAGGTAGGGGCAGTCGGTTTCCAGCATGAGGCGTTCTAGACCCTGTTTGCGGAGTGCTTCGCGCACGTTATGCGCACTTTTGTAGGTCGCGATACCAGTAAAGGAAGCGCGTCCGCCCCGTTCATTGAGCTGCGCGATTTCCTCGGCGCCGTAGGTGAAGCAGTGGAAAACGATTCGCTGCCAATCGATACCCGACTCGTCGATCAGTTTCACGCACTCCGCAAAGCAGTCGCGACTGTGGATAATCACTGGGCAATCCAATTCGTTGGCGAGCAGCAGCTGCTGGCGGAAGGCGGCCTCCTGGAGAAGGATCAGTTCACCCGCTTGCACGGGATTCTTTGGCAAGTGGAAAAAGTCGAGTCCGATCTCACCGAAGGCGACGGGCGCATGCGGTGGCATGAAAAAGGTGCTCAGCTGGCTCACGGCGGCCTCCCAGTCCTCGTCGACATAGCAGGGGTGCAGGCCTACGGTGTAGTCGATCGTGCCGGAGTAGCCGGCGTGCATCTCGCGGTAGGGCACCCAATCGCTGGGCGAGGTGCCCACCGTGATGAATCGGCGCACACCCGCGGCTTGAGCGCGGTCGAGCACGGGCTGAAGCGCGCCCTTATCTTTGAAGCCCTTCAAGTGGCAGTGACTATCTATGAGTTCCATGAGCCCACTAGGCTGTCGGAATTTCACCTGCTGGAAAGCGCAAATTATTTAAGGCGCATGCCGTCGGTGCGAATGTCCCCCGAGATAATAAATACACAGGGTATTTATTATTTGGGATGCGAGGAAGAGAATACCTTGTTCGACGCTTTCGGTTCAATTTATTGAGTGGGCCGACAGCGATATCAGTAACGTTCCTGCTACATTTCCGGTTGGGTCGGCCCGTTCAAGGAAACCCAGACGATGACTAGGCAGGCCCAGAATGTGACCCCGCCGACGATCTCGTGCATAAGATCGTAGTGCTCCATGAGGGCGGGCGCAAGCAAGACGATGATGATGATACGCAGGATGTTAAAGATGAAGCCGAGGATCACGCCGGCGAATATATTCAGGGTGAGGTCGACCACATTCAAGCGGCGGTAGATCGCCAGGAGCAGCGCAAGCAGCAGGCTGGTCAGGATCACGCCGAAGCCATTGCACTCCGAGGCCACGTGGAAGGGGTGTTCATTAACCATGAGAATGAGCATCGGGGGGGCGTCCACCGCTTCGCGCATGTAGCCGAGCTCCGTGCTCTGCCCGAGTAGGCGGAGCAGATAGCCGCTCCACTGCCCGGCGAGTGAGCGCAGCGGCCAATCCAGCGGTGCCATCCAGATGCTCAAAAGCAAAAACGCGCAGAGTGTGCCCGCCACAGTGCGTGTGAGCCGGCGCGTGCCTTCGCCGAAAACAAAGCGCACACCCGCGGCCAAGGCGCAGCAGTAGGCCGGGATGATGAGGAAGCCCCACCAGGCCGAGCTGCTGAAATTCTGCCCGACGTAGCTCGTAATCAACAATCCGTAGGCAGCGAACAGCGCTCGTTGGGCCGAAACGTTCAGCTCCAGCGGATTCCGTACGGTGACGCCGCCAAAGCGCACTAGCAGAACGGACGCCGCCGTAAGCACGATGAGTGCGTGCAAGATGCGGCTTTGGTCGTAAGCCGTCTGTGCGAACCAAAGCGTGAGCGGCCAAAGCGCCAGCCCGAGCATCCCAAAGAGCACGCAGTGCAGCCAGAACTCGGGTTGGTGACACTTCGTTTTTAAAGCATGGGCAAGTTGTTGGCGGATTGGCACAGTAAAGATCTTGAAACTTAAGCTGCATTCGGCGAGGGAATTTTCTGCGACCGCAGGATTGGGCGGGTGTTCCTGATTTCATCGTAGTGAGCCGTTCCGATTGCTCGTTCAGCGCATTGCGCAATCTGCCTCCGCTTTTGATTTGCATGGCGCGGGATTCTCGTTTGGCTCCTGCGCTAACATGGCTAAAACGAATCGCACTGGACTTATCGCATTTGAAGACGGAACTGTGTTCCGAGGCCGCGCCTTTGGCGCGGTCGCCACCAACGTTGGTGAGGCCTGCTTCAATACGAGCATGACGGGCTACCAGGAAATTCTGACCGACCCGTCGTATTTTTCTCAGATCGTGACGATGACGGCGGTGCAAATTGGTAACTATGGCATTTGCCCGGATGATGTCGAATCGGACGGCCCTAAGGTCAAGGGCTTTATCGTGCGTGAGATCAGCCCGGTAGCGAGTAACTGGCGCAGCAATATTTCGATCCAGGACTATCTGGCTGAAGCGGGCATTCCCGGTATCGAGGGGGTGGATACCCGTGCGATTACCAAGAAACTGCGCGTCTCGGGTGCACTCAAGGCCTGCATTTCGACGGAGGACATTTCCGAGGAACAGGCGGTCCAGCGCGCCAAGGAATTTGGCGGCCTGATCGGGGTCGACTTTGTCAAGGAAGTCACCGCAAAAGAGGCCTATCAGTGGGATCCTGAGATGAAACAGTCGACTCCTTTCACGGTCGTGGGCACCGACCTCAAGCTGAACGACGATAAATCCGAAAAGCCGCGCTTCAAGGTGGCGGCTTTAGATTTTGGGGCGAAATTTTCCATCTACCGCAAGCTGCAGCACCATGGCTTCGATGTGCATGTCTTTCCCGCGGACACTTCGGCAGCGACAATTAAGGCCTTCAAGCCGGATGGTGTCTTCCTCTCCAACGGCCCCGGCGATCCCGGCGCGGTCGATTACGCGCATGCCACGGTTAAGGAGCTGATTCAGGACTACCCGACATTTGGCATCTGCCTTGGGCACCAGATCATCACGCACGCGCTGGGAGCGAAGACTTTCAAGCTGAAATTCGGACACCGCGGAGGGAACCAACCCGTCAAGAATCTGGAGACAGGTAAGGTCTCGATCACTGCGCAGAACCATGGCTTCGCCTCGACTCGTGAGGAGCTGGAAAAAGCCGGCGCCATCGTGACGGAGATCAATTTAAACGACGACACGGTCGAAGGCCTCCGCCTGAAGGACAAGCCGGTCTTTTCCGTGCAATACCATCCCGAGGCTGCGCCGGGGCCGAACGACGCGGATCCGCTCTTTGTTGATTTCTACAATATGGTTGCGAAACACGCGGGCTAATTCGGCCGCAGAAAACAAGTATCCATCCTTGAACCTACTCGGTTGAGGCGGTGGCGGTCTTGGGGGCTTGGAGGATAGATACCCAGTCCGCCATGATGCGAGCGGCTTCACGGAGATAGATGTCGTAAGTGGGCTCGTCTTCTTCCTCCTCCTCGGGCTCGTCGGTTATCTCCTTGGCGACTGTCTCGGCGCCGAGGGACTCGCTGATTTCCGAGGCGATTTGCTTGATTGGTTCGGCGAGGGTCTTTTGCGAGAGGGCTTCTTGCTCTTCGGTGACTTTGAGGAGGAACTCTTCTGCGGTGTAGTCGTTTTCGCTCAGGGCCTCGTAGGTGTCGTCAAGTTCGTCGATGTAGTCCTTTTCGCGGATCTTGCGCTCGATGCGCTCTTCCAAATGGATGGAGATGGCTTTTTCATCGTAGCGCTGGCGGCGCCATTCGATCTGCTTGTTCAGGAATTGAAATTCTTCGAGCGAGTCTTGCCGTTCCTGGCTGGCCCCGGCGAGGGTCTGCACCAAGGAGGAGTCTTCGGGGCTGGCCACCTTAAGTTTCGCCCAATTGTTGACCCAGTCGACGGGTTCGACTTCGTCCCAAGGTAGGGCATGGGGCAGGTCGTCCTCGCCGATCGGGAGGAATTCGTTAACGGAGGGCAGGGCGATGTCAGAGGGGACGCCTTTAACCTGGGTGGAGCTGCCATCGGGGAGGAAGAATTGCTTAATGGTGATTTTCGAGGCGACTGGGCGGGCTTGAGGTTCGTTACTTTTTAAAAAACTGAACGGCATGCTATTATTCATGTGGTAGACTTCCTGGACGGTGCCTTTGCCGTGGGTGGAGCTATTGCCGACGATGAGCGCACGGTCGTGGTCTTGCAGGGCGCCGGCTACGATCTCGGAGGCGGATGCGCTAAAGCGGGAGGTGAGCACGATGAGGGGCCCCTCCCAGAGCATTGCGGGGTCACGGTCGGAAAGCACATCGGTGCGCCCGGAGCTGTCGCGCACTTGCACGACGGGGCCGACAGGGATGAAGAGTCCGGCCACGCGGACGGCCTCACTGAGAAGTCCGCCGCCATTCATTCGGAGGTCGAGGATGATGCCCTTGGCGCCCGCATCACGGAGCTTGTTGAGCAACTCGGCCACGTCGTCGGTTGTGGTGGTGAGGGTGCTGCCTGCGCCGATATTACCATAGAAAGAGGGCAGCTCTATCATGCCGACGGAGACAGTTTCGCTTTCGTTGAGCGGCACACTGATAAGCTTGGCCGTGGCGAGGTTGGCGGTGAGTTTGACCTCGCCGCGGACGATGGGGACGATCTTGCGCACGGAGGGGTCGGCTGCCTCGCCGGGGCGGATGAGCAGGCGCACGGTGGTGCCTTTCTCGCCTTTGATTTTACGCACGATGTAACGCAGTTGCATGTCGACGACGTCTTCAAATTCGTCATTACCCTGAGCGACGCCGAGTATCTGGTCTTCGGCCTCGAGTAGGCGTGAGCGTTCGGCTGGGCCGCCAGGGAGGATTTCTTTAATCGTGCAAATACCATCGTCGTCTTCGAGCAGGGCACCGATTCCGACAAAAGAGTTTTGCACGGAAGAGTTGAAGCTCTCGAGTGTATCGGACGAGAGAAAGGTGGAGTGCGGATCAAAGAGCTGCGTCATCGCATTGATGAAGGACTCCTGCACTTCGGCGGCTTCGCGCGCCACGGTATGGTTGAGGTTGCGCTCGTAGCGGCGGCGGATCTTTTCGCGCGCTTGATCGAGGATGTCGGCATAGAAGGCCTCGTCCTCAAGGAGGCGGCGAAGCTTGGTCGGATCGAAATCGTCCTCTTCGCCGACATTCGGATCGACGACGTCGGGATTCTGCAGGGGCATAGAGGCCTCGCTCTCGTCCTTGTCTTCCGACGCGAGGGAGAGCATTTCGTTGAGCAGCTCGTATTTCAGGCGGCGCAACCAGAGCGCTTCGGCCTCCTCAGCAGAGACCGGCCACTCTGCTTCGCGGCGGTCGGGGGTAAATGTCTCGTCGAGGGTGAAATCAAAGTCTTGCTGTAAGCGCGTAAAGGCCCATTCGGTGCGGGCTTCGGCTTTTTGCTTGAAGCTTTTGTAGATTTCAAAGGCGGCGTAGAGGTTGCCTTTTTGTAGGAATTCCTCCATCGCATCGCCAAAACGGAAGATGAAGTCGTCCACCTCTGGGCGGGTAAAATGCATGCGGCCGTAGTCGAAGGACTCGATGTAAGCCTCCACCATCTCGGCTCCATCGAGCTGCTCCATTGTGCCGCGCAGATAGTGGCGGGCATTGATGGTGTTGACGACCCAGCGCGTCTGCGAGGCCATCTCCTGGGAGGGGTCGAGCTTGGCGTTTGTCGACAGAACAAAGGCCAGTGCGACCGTGACAACGAGAGCGATTCGGACGATTCGTTTTTTCATGCGTGATTGGGAAGTGTTGATCGAGGTCATTCGCTAGGGCTTAGCGGCTTAAAGTGTCTTTGGCGCGGTCGAGGGTCTGCTTTTCGTCCACGGTCAAGGAACCGAAGCCAGAGGCGTTGATTTTATCAAGAATGCGGTCGACCTCTTTTTGCAACTCGTCGCGGCTCCTGCGATTGACCTTGTAGCTGGTGTCGCGCGAGGTCTTTTGCTTGCGCTTAAACCAGTCCGGTAACTCGACCGAAGCACGGGGGCGGCTGGAAGTGGCGAAAGGGATCGAGCGATTATGGATATATCGGTAGTAGAGGATGCCAGCCAGCATGCCGCCTAGGTGGGCAGAGTGGGCGACGTAGGAGTGGCCCGGCAGTTCGTAGAAAAGGACGCCGCCTGCCGAAATCGCGAGACTGCCCCAGAAAACCCATTTCGGTTTAACCGTGATCGGAAGGACAAAGAAGAGCAGAAGTGTAATCGGTTGTTCCGGATAGAGCAGGCAGAAGAAGGCCAGGATACCCATCACTGACGCAGAGGCGCCGACGACGGGCCCTGAGCCGCTAAAATGGAAGCATAGATAAACCAGACCACCGATCAGTGCGCCCCCCAAGTAGAGCCCGAGAAAACGTTCTCGGCCGACCAGTGGTTCGATGATGCGCCCGATGAAAAACAGGCCCAGCATATTGCTTAAGATATGGAAAAAGCCCGCCGTGCTGTGAAGGAATCCATAGCTGAGGATCGTCCACACTTTAAGCTCGCGGAAGTTTTGCCCACTCAGGGCAAACCACTCGGACAAAAAGCGATTGTCCCGCCCGCCGATGCCGGGGAAGAAGACATTCATGACCTGCTGCAGGACAAAGACAGCCACTGTGATGGCGATCAGCTGGGTCACCATCGAGGCCTTTTGAGGCCCAGCCTCCGAAGGGGACTGGCGCATATACGGTCGGTCGTAGAGCATGTTCTAAAATAAAATTTCCGGCACGAACACGCCCGGAATTAAAAAAGACCCTCAATATAGGAGCCTGTTCCCTGCGGGGCAAGGAAGTTGTCGGCGTGGCGACTGTATCGACTGCGATTAGCTTGTGTGGCTAATTTTGGTTCCATCCTGCTTTGCCTCCACCGTGTGGCTTTGTTATTCTACGCGGACGGTGGCGACAAAATATCGCTACGTCTCCACCTTGGGCCGATCATACCAAAAGCCGCAGAGCTTGCGAGAGCGCACGGCGAAGGGCAGCACGATCATGAGCCCGACCCAGCCGAGGATTTGTAGACCTGAATACCATTGCAGTTTGCGTGCGGAGGTCATCACTGGGGCGAGGTCAAGAATTCTGAAACATAGCCCCCGTTTGGCACCCCACCGTTTGATCTGGCGAGAAAAGCGGACTTCCTCGCTGGCGTAGAGCGCCTCGTCGTAGCCGCCGACATCATCAAAGGCCTCGCGCAGGCAGAAGAGGAAGCTCCCTGCCGCGACGCGTGTGAGCTTGGAGATGCGCTCCCATAGGCCGATGCCGAAGCGCCCGATCAAGCCGACTGCACCCTCAAAACGCACCACCGATCCGCCGCCAACACAGCCTCCATGATCGAGCTGGCGGAGTGCCTCGGCCAGCAGCTCCGGTTGGATCCGAGTGTCGGCATCGATAAAAATGAGATAGCGGCCACGGCTCTCGGCGGCACCGGCATTGCGCGCCCGGGCGATCTGATTAATGGGTTCGTAGACGACGAGGTCCGCGCCGTGCGCGCGGGCGACTTCGGCCGTGTCGTCGCTCGAATGATTATCCACCACGATGCATTCGCCGGACGCGGAGACCTCAGCCATAGCCGCTCGGATCGCCTGCAGCGTGGCAGGTAACTCACGGCCTTCGTTGTAGGCCGGAATGATAATGGAGTAGGTAGGCGACATGTGGCTAAGACCGATCTAGTGTTTTAACTGCACGGGGATGTGTACCTCGAAGCGTTTGAATATGCCCGGCACGTAGGGGCCGTTCCAAAATATGCCACGTGCCTCGCCGGCCACTACGTAGGTATCGTGGTCTGCGAGCCATGTGCGAAGCGCAGCGGCGGTGGCTGAAAAATTGGCTTCGCTGTAGCTACCGCGAGCCCCGTGGCTGGCGACTATTCGCTCGGGCAGCGCATGCACGCTGACATTTTCCGTGGCTTCGAGGACTTCAGCATCCACGTCGGCGCCGATGTAAAAATACATCACCCCAGGCTCGATTTCGGCTTCGACTGGAGTGGTCATGGCGATATTGCGTGCTCGTATATAGCGGAAGAGTGGACGGAAAAGACCGTTGTTCTCGTCAAAATAGGCAGCCTCGCTTTGCGCAGCGATGAGGCGCGCGGCGGGCAGGGTTTTGATCTCGAAGGCACCTGCCTCGGTGGGTGGGAAGGCTTTTTCGATTGCAGAGCTCATGAGTGGCAAGAGGGCGGTTAGGGTGAGCAGGCGTAGCAATGGCATAAAACAAATATCGTTGGGTGTGGGATTTCCTTACGATGGGTCGGTTGATTTGGCGGTCGCGCGTCTTTTCAGATTCAGCGCTGACAGAGTTTTTGACTTCTACTGGAATAAAATCTCCGCCCATGCTATCTCTATTCTATGCTGCATACTCTGACGCGTCTTTGCTTTTTCTTTATTTTATTCGCCGCTGGAGCCGCGCGTGCCGCGCCAGTGCAGGCCGAGCACGCCACAGTTGAGCTCATCGCAGCGCAGAGCGCCATCGTGCCCGGTGCGAGCTTCGACCTCGCAGTGCGATTTAAACTCGAAGAGCACTGGCACATCTATTGGCAAAATCCCGGTGCAAGTGGCTTGGCGACTTCGATCGAGTGGACTCTGCCCGAAGGTATCGAGGCCGGGGAGATTCAGTGGCCGGCACCAGAACGTATCGAACTCGGCGGATTGATGAGCTACGGATATGAGGAGGAAGTCGTCTTGATCGTGACGATGCGCGCCTCGGATACGCTCGAGCCAGGGCAGACCCTGAGTATTGCTGCCGATTTATTTTGGCTGATTTGCAAAGAAGCCTGCCTGCCGGGCGGCGCGAGTCTAGAGATCTCAATGCCGGTAGCGGCCAAGGCATTGCCGGGAGTGGATGCTGTTGCCTTTGAAAAGACACGTGCCCAGCAGCCAAAAGAGCAAAGTCCGTGGGTCGTTTCCGCCTATCCCGATAATTCCGAATTAGGGCTCGTGATTGAAGGCGAGGCGATTCCCGACGACCTTTATTTTTATGCGGAAAAAGAAGGCTATATCGACCCTAATGAGAAACAGACTTTGAGTTACCCTGCGTCGAAGCGGGCTGAGTTGCGTTTACCGCTGGACGTACAGTTCTTGGATGCACCACCGAATTCAATTCGTGGTATTCTGCAGTCCGGCGAGAAGGCTTGGCAGGTCACCGTCGAGATCGGAGACGCACCGCCTGCCCGCATTCATGAGCCGACGGAGCTTGAGTCAGTTGGTTTTGAGCAGGGCCTTCTGTCGCTGGGCCTACCAGGCTTTCTGGCTCTGGCTTTTCTTGGAGGGTTGATCTTAAATATTATGCCTTGTGTGCTTCCCGTGTTGTCGCTGAAGGTCTTTTCTTTATTGAAGCATGCGGGGCATACGCGGAGCGATGCCTTGCGCCACGGACTGGCTTATACGGCTGGCGTGGTGTTGAGCTTTCTGGCACTGGCGGGCGCTCTCTTTTTGCTCCGCGCGGTCGGCGAGCAGATCGGCTGGGGTTTCCAGCTGCAGAGCCCCGGCTTTGTGGTGGTCTTGACCGCGATCTTCTTTCTTTTCGGGCTTAATCTGCTCGGCGTTTATGAGCTGGGTAGCCGTCTCGTCGGCGCCGATGCCTCCATTTCCAGGCGCAACGACCTATTCGGCTCCTTCGGTATGGGCGTTCTCGCGGCGGTCGTCGGTGCGCCCTGCATGGGGCCACTCGTCGCCGGCGTCAGTGGGCTTGCGGTGCAGGCCAGTGTGGGCACGGGCTTGCTCATTTTTGGAATGATGGGCTTGGGTTTGGCCTCGCCGTTCCTGCTGCTTTCGGTTTTTCCGCAGCTGGTCGGCTTCTTGCCGAAGCCTGGACTCTGGATGGAGTCGTTCAAGCAGGGGATGGGCTTTTTATTGATGGCAGCGGCCGCCTTCTTGATCTATGTGGCCGGCCGACAAGGCGGAGTCGATGCGATGTTTGCCTTGCTTATCATGGTGCTCGTCTGCGCGGTGGCTGCCTGGCTTTTCGGCCGCTGGGGCGCGCCGGTTCGATTGAAGCGTGTGCGGGTGGGCGCTAAGCTGCTCGCCCTGACTTTCGTCCTGTGGGCGCTCTACTTTGGCATCCAGCAGACTCAAGTGGCCTACCGAGAATATGGCGCTGACGCATACGCTGGAGAGGCCTCTGGACAGTGGCAGGCCTGGTCGTCCGAGCGGGTCGAGGCCGAGTTGGCGGCGGGTCGCCCTGTCTTTGTCGATTTCACCGCCAGTTGGTGTTTAATTTGTCAGGTCAATAAGAAGCTGGCCTTGCGCACGGAAGCGACGGAAGCGCTTTTCGTGGAGCGGGGCATCGTTGCTCTGGAGGCTGATTGGACGCGTCGCGACTCTCAGATTACTGATGCCCTCGAAAGCTTCGGCCGTTCCGGAGTGCCGCTCTACCTGCTGTATGCTCCAGACGGCGAAGTCACAGTCTTGCCTCAGAGCCTGACAAACGGAACTATCCGCCAGGCAGTCACCGAAACCTTGGGGGATTAGATTTGCAATGCGCCGGGAGTCCGCTGAAAAGAGGGCATGTTTTACGACGAGGTCAAAGTCAGTTTCAAGGCGGGCAAAGGGGGCGACGGCTGTTTTAGCTTTCGCCGTGCGAAGTATGAGCCCAAAGGAGGCCCCGACGGAGGTGACGGCGGTCGCGGCGGCAATGTCTATATTGTCGGCGACACCAACGTGGCCGATTTGACGGATTTCCACTTCAAGCCGGGCTGGCAGGCCAAGAACGGTGAACCGGGCCGCGGCAGCGATCAGCACGGCGCCAACGGCGAACCTATTACCCTCCGCTTGCCCGTCGGTACAATTGTGGTCGATCGAGATTCGGGCGACCCTATTGCTGAAGTCCTCGAGCATGGCCAACAGGTGCTCTTACTCGAAGGCGGCGACGGCGGCAAAGGCAACGCCCAGTTCAAATCATCGACCAACCAAGCACCCCGCCAGTTCACGCTGGGTAAGCCTGGCGAGGAGGGCGATTTTCGGTTGATTATTAAAACGATCGCCGATGTCGGTCTGATTGGCTTCCCCAATGCGGGTAAGTCGACCTTGCTGAATATGGTGACCAACGCGCACCCTAAGACCGGTGCCTATCCCTTCACGACCATCTTTCCTACGGTTGGCGTTTTAGAATACCCTGAGCAATACGAGCGGATTACGGTGGCCGACATCCCCGGCTTGATTGAAGGGGCCAGTGAGAATCGCGGGCTTGGCCACCGCTTTCTCAAACATGTCGAGCGCTGCAAAGTGCTTGTCATTATGCTCGACATGGAGGGCGCCGACGGGCGCGATCCGCTCTCGGACTACCGCGTGCTGATCAACGAACTCAAGCTCTATATGCCCGGTCTTGCGCGCAAGCCTGAGCTGATTTGCGCTAATAAGATGGACGAGCCCAATGCGCCTGAGAATCTCAAAGCGTTTAAAAAGAAAGTGAAAGAAAAGGTCTACCCCATCTCCTGCGTTTCCGATGAAGGCTTCGAGGAGCTCAAGCAGGCCTTGCTCGAAGCCGTGCTCAAAGTTCGTGCAATTGAGGACGCGCAAGAAGATGAATCGATTGACTGAATGGGTTTGAAGACGACCATCGACCTCGATGAGGCCAGCTTCCGGCAGCGCCCTGAGCTGGAAAGCCACCTAGCCTTTGAGAGCTTTGTTGCCCTCGCGCGTAGCCCGCGGCGGGAGCTCATCGTCGACTGCACCTTACAGCGGCGTAGTATGAAAAGCGGGTTTCTTCTCGCCGTAGCTTATATGCTTTCGAAGCGCCTCAGCGCATGGACCTCGAAGCCGCGTGTCGGCATCGTCTTTCCTCCTGGCTTGGGCGGCTATATCGCGAACCTTGCCGTCGTCCTTGCGGGCAAAGTACCTGTCAATCTGAATTTCACCCTCGGGCCGGCCAGTATAGAGGCCTGCTTGAAAAAAGCGGACGTTGATTGCCTACTCACGACCGAGCGCGTGCAACAAAAGATGCCGCTGTTCCCCTGGCCGGACAGCGGGGTGGTGGACATGGTCGAGGAACTGAAGTCTCTGCCTAAGGCTAAGACGTTCCTCTTCCTAGGGGCGATCCGGCTATGTCCGGCCAAACTCTTAGCCAAGTGGCTGAAAGTTCCCGCCGAAGGCGGTGGCCGCGAAGCGGCGCTACTTTTTACCAGTGGTAGCTCGGGCCAGCCGAAGGGCGTGGTGCTGACCCACCGCAACATCCTCGGCAACTGCGCCCAGATCGATGTGTCCGGTCTCTTGCCAGCCGCGGAGAAGCTGGTCGCCAACCTACCTATCTTCCACAGTTTCGGGTTCACCGTTACGCTTTGGTATCCGCTTCTGCGTGGCTGTGCCGTCGTAACGCTGCCGTCGCCGCTCGAAGTTAAAAAGACCGCCGATGCTATTGAGGCCGAGTCAGCTACGCTCTTGGTCGGGACACCGACTTTCTTTAAGCCCTACATTAATCGGATTGAACCGAAGAAGCTGGCCTCGCTTAAGTATGTGATCGCCGGCGCAGAAAAGACTCCTGCGGGCTTCGCCGAGGCTTGGGAGGCGCGCTTCGGCAGCCAGTATCTTGAGGGTTACGGGTTGACGGAAACCTCGCCGGTCGTCAGTATCAATCTGCCCAAGGCGCCTCAGGGCGTCCGCTACCCTGGCGACTCCAGTGATGGCCACCGCCGAGGCTCGGTCGGCCGCATGCTCCCAGGGCAGGCTGCGCGTATCCTGAATCCGGATACGATGGAAGAGCTGGAGGTCCATTCGGTCGGCTTGCTTGCGCTGAAGGGGCCGAATATTTTTACAGGCTATCTAGACGAGCCGACACGCACGGCCGAGGTGAAGGATGGGGACTGGTTTATCACGGGCGATTTAGCGCGCTTCGACAAACACGGCTTCCTCTATATTGAGGGCCGGCTCTCACGCTTTTCCAAAATCGGCGGCGAGATGGTGCCCCATGGCACGGTCGAAGAAGCGCTGGTTAAGGCCTTCAGCCTGGAGGATTCCGAGTTCCCTCTGATCGCCGTCGCCGGGCGCCCTGACGAGGTCAAAGGCGAAGCGCTCGTCGTGATTGCGGCGATCGATTTGGTGATCGAAGACGTGCGCGAAAACCTGAGCGCTGCGGGGTTCAGTAATTTGTGGATCCCTAAAGAAATCCGTCAGGTTGAAGTGATTCCCTTGCTGTCCACCGGCAAGCTCGACCTCCGCGCGATCAACGAACTGGCGCAGTGATTCGTAGTGCCGGTTCAGCCGTCATCATCGGCCTGTCCATGCGTCATTCAGTGGCTCAAGCCGCCGCTACTAGAGGCTTCCATCGCTTTACGCAGGCGCGTTTGCAGATGGGTGCGACGGACTTTTTGCTCATTGTTTTTTACAGCCATAGCGTACGCGTCGAGCGAACCGACGATGTAGACCTTCCGCCGCGCGCGGGTGATGCCTGTATAGACGAGGTTACGCTGGAGCAGGAGGAAGTGCTGTTTGAGTAAGGGGATGATGACGACGGGGTATTCGCTGCCTTGGCTCTTGTGGATGGAGATGGTGTAGGCGTGTTGCAGTTCCGAGAGTTCGCTCCTTGTGTATTCTACGAGCTGGTCGAACTCGATAGTCAGGCCGGAGCTGTCGGCGGCGATGGCTTTAATGATACCGGTGTCCCCGTTGAAGACGTTCTTGTCGTAGTTGTTACGTGTCTGGATGACTTTGTCGCCGATCCGGTAGCTGGCGCTGCCGTATTCGATCTCCACGGGGAGTGGCTTTCGGGTCTTTTCGCGAAAGTGGGTTTGCGCGGCGGGCGTGTAATCCGGGTCGGAGCGGAGGCGCGATTCGGCTTTGGACTTTGGGTTGAGCGCTTCTTGAAGTTCCGTATTCAGAATCGTAATACCTGCTGTGCCCCGGTGCATGGGCGACATCACTTGCAGGTCTTTGATCGGGTCGATGTCGTGCGCCTTTGGAATGTATTCCTTGGCCAAATATTTGATCGCCTGCATGCATTGTTCAGGCTGTTCGGCCTCGATGAAGGTGAAGTCTTTTTCCGGGTCTAGATCGCGCAGGCTGCGGAAGGTCACGCCGGGATGCGTCTCGCCGTGCAGGATGGCGTGCGCGGTAGTCACGATGCCACTCTCTTTTCCTTGTCGATAGATGGTGTCGAGGCGGGTGACTTTGGCCGGCGGCGCGGCCATAAGGTCACCGAGGAGGTTGCCCGCGCCAACGCTGGGCAGTTGATCAGCGTCGCCCACAAGAAGGAGATGTGCACCGCTGGGGATCGCCTGGAAGAGGCTGGCGGCGAGGCGCGTGTCGAGCATGCTGGTCTCGTCGAGGACGAGGAAGTCGCAGGGAATCGGGTTGTCTTCGTGGTAGGTGAAGCTGCGGGTGACAGCATCGTATTTGAGCAGACGGTGGATGGTGCTGGCGGGTGCGCCGGCAGCTTCCGAGAGTCGTTGGGCGGCACGGCCCGTAGGGGAAGCGAGCAACATGCGGACGCGCTTGGCGCGGAGGATGTCGACCACGGCGCGGAGGATGGTGGTTTTCCCGGTTCCAGGGCCGCCGGTAATAATAGAGACCTTGGCTGCGAGGGTATTGCGCAGGGCGATTGTTTGTTGGTCGGCCAGTTTGAAGCCAGCTCGCGCTTCTGCCCATTGCACCGCGGCGTCTATTTTAATCGCGGGGAGGATCGACTCGGTCCGAGCGATGCGGGCGATGGCCTCGGCGATACGCTTCTCCGCACCTGCAGTGGCGGGCAGCTGATAGGCAGGCCCGAGGGCTTCCTGGTTCTGGTCGCGCGCTTGGATGCCGTAGAGGCGCTCCATTTGATCGAGCGCTCGAATGCGCTGTTGAATGAGCGCGGGCTCGAGGGAGAGCAACTGGGTGGCCTGTTCGAGAATCATCGTCTCAGTGCCGACGGTGTGGCCTTCGTCCTCTAGCTGGCGCATGGTATGGAGTACGCCCGCGTCGATCCGCTCCTTCGAGTTGGTCGGAAAGCCGAGGTTAAGGGCGATCTTATCGGCAGTCTTGAATCCGATCCGCTCGATGTCCTCGGCCAGTCGATAGGGTTCGTCCTGCAGAATGCGCTTGGCGCCACTGCCGTATTTTTTGACGAGGCGCACGCACTGCGAGGGCGTCACACCATAGGTCTGCAGGAACATCATGACGTCGCGCACGGCGCTCTGCTCGTCCCAGGCGGCCTTAATCGACTTGGCGCGCTGCTTGCCGATGCCGGGGATCTCGTGGAGCCGGCCGGACTCTTCGCTGATGACGCGAAGTGTGTCGGCGCCGAAGTGATCGACAATCTTCTTGGCGTAGGATTTACCGATGCCATGGATGAGGCCGCTACCGAGGTATTTGCGGATGCCGTGCACCGAGGCGGGTAGCTGCGATTTGAATTGGGCGATCTTGAATTGGTCACCATGAGTCGAGTGGCGCGCCCAATGGCCGTCAAGTCGGAGGGTCTCGCCACATTGCACGCCGGGCAGAGCGCCGAGCACGGTAACAGGTCGCTTGCTGTCGGCTACCTGCACTTCGGCCACGCAATAAGCGTTTTCCTCGTTGAAGTAGATGATTCGCTCGAGGACGCCGGTGATGGTTTGGTCGTTTTGGATGGTGTGAGGCATCAGGTGGGCACGTAGCTAAACATGAATTAGAGCCAACGAGCCGAATGGGTCGATACGAAAAAGCCCCTGCCAGTGAAGACGAGAGCTTTTGTAAATTATGAAGTCCGTTCGATTGCGTGGAATTATGATGCACGTATCGTCAATGGAAAGGCGGTCAGTTTTACTGGCTAATTGCTCAAACTATCTTTATCCACAGTGGTCTCATAATCCTCAAAAATGTGAACACCACGCAGCCAGTTTATCAATTTTATATCTGCTCCCATTATTGCACGGATCCAAATCGGAACTCAGGGGCACAACGAAACGATGGCTATTAGTGGCTAAAGAATACAAATCGAAGCGGATGAAGGATAGAAGCAGAAGTCGACATCGTCGCCGATCAAAAAAGCAGCCTCTGCCACATTCTTCGGACTTGGGGCAGCGTTCGAGGTCTAAGTCTGGTCCGGTGACCACGTGCTCCTTCGCACCGCCGCCACCGCCATCGAGGAGCACGATCCGCTTTTCAGGGCATAAAAAAGAACAGCCGGTTTATAAGGGCTTCCTTGCGGCATTCCTAGGTGTCTTTCTCATCGTGCTTCTCGGGGGAAGCTACAACGCCGCCGCCCTGGGCATGGCTTTGATTTTGCCAGGGCTGTTTCTTTTGTGCCATCCACCCTCGATCGGCCTTGGTAAGCTCGGCGATATGGGCGTCCTTGGTTTGCTCGGGAGTCTCTTACTCGCCTTTTTGCCTCAGTTCTATTGGCCGACCGCTGGTTGGCGAACTGAGGCGATCAGCTCCTTGGATATGGAGCTACCCGCTGTCTTATCCGTGCAGCCTTGGATCAGTTTCGAGACTTGGGTAATGGCCGCGGCTGGCTTTGCTTGGTTCTATGCTGCGTTGCAGTTGAAGATTAATCTGCCCGGTCGGCGGCGATTGTTTTTCTGGCTTTCCATTCTCCTAGCCGGTTTCGCGGGGGCGGTAATATGGGGGAATCTGAGCGGAGCCCTTCACTCAGGAGCGGAGGATGCGACTGCTTTCAGCCTTTTCTCGAATCGGAATCTGACGACTGGTTTTCTTGCGCTGGGTGGGGTGGCCACCTTTGCATATGCGATGGAGGCTGTGCGAACGCGTGCACTGAAGCCGCTTTTGGGCGTCCCTGCCAGTGTGCTTTGTCTACTGGGCTTGGTGTTCAGCGTCTCGCGCGCGGGCGTTTTGCTCTATCTTATCGGAGTGGGCTTATGGTTTTTGTTAAGTCTTCGTGCGCGTTCTTTGCCCCGCGTTTTAAAAGTGGGTTTTCCGCTCGTCATTGTGGCTTTTAGTCTGGTGGTAACCCGTAATGAGCAGATGGTCGATCGAATGATTGATTTCGCGACTTCGGGCTCTGAAGTGCGCGATGATTTTCGCCTTAAAATGTATAAAGATACTGCCGATATGGTGATGGATGCCCCGTTGAGCGGATTCGGTTTGGGTAATTTTTCTGCGGTCTTTCCTCAATACCGAAAGGCTTCGGCCGACTATGAGCCCGTGGTTCATCCTGAAAGCGACATTCTATGGCTCGCAGCCGAGGGGGGCTTGCTGGCAGTGGCTTTCTTCGGGGTCTTTTTATATGCCTATGCGCGGCTTTGTCGTGGCTTCACGCAGGGCGCGAGCGCGGGTTTGCGTATACTCGCTTTTGTGGTGGTATCCCTTTTCTTGTTGCATGGATGGGTCGATGTGCCTGGCCACCAGCCGGGAACTGTTTATTTCGCGATTCTTTTTGCAGTTTTGGCTCTGCCCAAGAGGGGGTTAGCGACTGGATCGCTACCGCCGAGAATTTGGCGAATTTTAGGGGGATCACTTTTGGCGATAGGCTTCGTTTGGTTCGCAGCCGGGGTCTTCCGGCAGCCTTGGCACTCTTCAATTCGCATCCCCCAAGACGAGGCGGCGCTGCATGCTCATATCGATGCGGTTGATTTCGAGCAAGCGCGGGCTGTGGTCGATCATTGGATCGCAATTCGCCCGCTCGATTGGCGCGCATATTTTCAAAGGGCGCAACTCACCTTAGTGGCTAGCGGTGACCGCGACAAAGCCGCGGCCGACTTCCGTCGGGCCCGTTTCGCGGAGCCGATTCTCGGCGAAGTCAGTTTCGAGGAGGGCAAAGTCTGGCTGCCCTATGATACGGCACGTGCGATTGCGGCATGGCGCTTGGCACTTTTTCGGGAGCTGAATGATAAGGATGGCTACTTCGGTCAGATGCTGAACTACGCCAAAAGCTCGCCCGACGCAATGGAGCGCATGGCACGACTCTCTGAGCTGGATCCACATTACCGCACCTATTTCTTGTGCCATATTGCAGGGGAAAGATTCTTGCGCGAATTGCGTATCGAGTTGGCGAGGGATCCCAGCTTGTTTCGGTTTAATCGAGAGCAGCGTACAAAGATTGTGCGAAACTGGATACAAATTGGTGACCTCGATTCGGTGGCCGGCTTTTTGACGGACTACGGAGGTTCTCTGAATGACCTTTGGTGGTTATGGTCTCTAGTTGAAAAGGATCGAGTCGATTTTAAAGAGGCCGTTGAGATCATTCGCCAACACCTTGAAGTGCCAGAGATTCCCGCAGTTCAACTTGATGAGACTACGCTTTCAAGGCTCATGCGTGAATACGCCGTCGCCTCCGAGGATATTATGAAAGGCACGGCGCTCCTCTACGTATATACTCAACAGGGTGCTTACGAGAAAGCGCTGCCAATTGTTGACCGGTTGCTCTATACGGATCAACCACCGCTGCACGTTTATTACTGGCGCGCAGAATGTCTCTACCAATTGGAAGAATACATTGAAAGCTGGTATGCTTTTGAAGCCTATCTCGGAAAACTTTGGGAGACGAAGTAACTTCCTAGAGCTTTCGTATGTCTGCGTAGACGCCGCTTTGGAGTTTCAGGAGCCGAGGAAAGGCCTCGATTAACCGGCGGGCACAGCTTTCGCTATCGGGCATTTGATCAGTGCCCTTGGCGGCTTTAAGAATATTCAGTGGCGGGTAGCGAAGGTCTTCAGGAAGACTCGTCAGATACTCCTGCATTGCGGTGTCGACCAGCCCGGGTGCGAGCGCTGTAAAATGTGTTTGAGGCCGCTCGCCTGCGTAGAGCTTGATCAGCATGTTGAGCGCTGCTTTGGAGATACTGTAGCCATTCCAGCCACGGCTCCCGGATTGCGACGCACCAGAAGAGATCGCCACAACTTGCTCGATTCGTCGCGACTCGGAAAATAACCTGTCGAGCAGCCACTTGTTCGCCCAGACGTTGACCTCCATAGTCTCCCTTAGATCGTCGAGGGGGGTGTCAGCCATATCCCGTATCTTACCGAGTTTGCCCGCATTTAAGATGACGATGTCAAAGTAGGATGCAGGCTGGATCAGCTGAGCAAAGGCATCCACGCCCGCCTTGGTGTTAGCCAGATCGACCGATGCATAGCGTAGGCCTTGTGCTATAAGTTCGGGAGGCTCCCGTCGACTGCAGCCGTAGACGAGGGCACCCCGCTCTAAGTAAACTTTAGCTAAACCGTGCCCCAAGCCGGAGCTTACACCTGTGATGCATACTTTAAGAGACATTGAAGAATCAGCCGAGTAGATCAGGGATAGTGAAAGAAAAAGTGCTGCCTTCGCCTAGTGTGGACTCCCAGGTTAGGTGGCCACCGTGGCGTTGTATGAAGTCTTCGCAGAGCAATAGTCCCAGGCCCGAACCCATCTCTCCTGAGGTGCCGCTCTTTTGCTTTCGGTCGTCGATCTTCAGGAGTATCGATTGCACTTCTTTTGACATGCCGATGCCTTGGTCCTTGACCTGAAACTTCCAGTGCCCGGGCTGACGGTAGATACAGACCTTGATCTCACCACCTGGATGCGAAAATTTGACCGCGTTGGTCAGAAGGTTCCGAAAAGTCACCTGCAACATAAAAGGGTCGGCTCGAATCAGACCCGAATCAAATGCCTCGATCGTAATGCGTTGATTTTTGGGGTTAGCCAGCGAGTGGAGCCTGTCGACTTCGGTTTCCAATAGCTGCAGAATATCAATGGTTTCGAGACGGAACTTGAGTTCATGGCCGGAGTTGCGGGTCCAGGCTACGAGGTCTTTCAGTAAATCGTCGGCGTCGTGTGTGGCCTTACGAATCTGCCCGCTCAGGCGTTTGGCGCCTTCGATATCGTTCTGGTCGAGGCACTTGTCAAGCATGCATGCGGCCGCCAGTACGCCACCGATAGCTGAGCGCAGGTCGTGTCCTACGATTGAGAGCAACCGATCCTTGGAGCAGTTCAGGGCTCGCAGACGGATTTCCTCATCGGTGGGGCCGTCGTAGGTGAAGCTTTTCTTGTTCTCTGGCTGACTGCCAAATTTCGTCGCAGGGGTATCTGTGTCCATAAGTTAAGGATATACTCAATGTCCGCGCCATGTAAAGGCATGGCAGAGAGCGACAGCGGCTGCATCGCTTTCGTCGAAACGAAGTTCGAAATTGGTGCCTGTGATATTTTGGATCGTGCGGGCAACTTGCTCTTTGCTGGCTCGCCCCATGCCCACTACAGCCTGCTTAATCCGAAGAGGAGCGTATTCAAACACAGGCAGGCCGCGCATCGCGGCAGTGCCGATCGCCGCACCGCGCGCTGCACCGAGAATCTGTGCGGTCTGGAAGTTCTGCACGTAGATGGTCTGCTCCACGGCCACATGGTCGATTGAGTGCTGGTTGAGAAAATCGTCCACTTGGTTGCCGATCGCGCCAAGGCATTCAGCCATCGATATCTTCGGAGGAATCTTCAGTGTAGCCGCTTCGAGGATGCGCGCAGTGCCGTCGGCGCTATAATCGAGTACCGCGAAGCCACTCCCGCGCAGGCTGGGGTCGATGCCCAGCACACGACCGCGAAATGGCGCCCCCAGCCTGACTTCAGTTTGCGCCCGCTTGACCGTCGGTCTCCCGCCACATGCAATGTGCGCCGCCCAAAGTTTGCGTGTCGATTTGCTCATGTTCTTAAGGTATAACTAGTTTCAGCCCGCCCACGATCACAAAGCACCAAATCAAAAACTCAAAGACCTTTTGATTTATATGCCTCACGATTAACGGTGCGATCCCCGCACCCAAGACAGCAAAGAGCATAAAGCCTGCGCTGAACCGAATCGAAGGCCCGTCGATAATACCCAAGTCCACCATAAAGGGGATTTTAAAAAGATTAACCAGAAGGAAAAACCAGGCCGAGGTGCCGATATATGCATATTTCGGCAGGCCGGAGGCTATAAAGTAGAGGGCCGCAACTGGGCCTGCAGCATTCGCCACCATTGTGGCGAAGCCACCGATGACACCTGCACTACCGATGAAAGCTGAGTGATGGGGCAGGGCGTCCGCCTCAGTGGCGTGGCGACGTAACCACTTCCGGTACAAGTGCACGCCCGTCATACTCAGCAAGATAAAGCCGATCAGAAGGCGCACTTGGCCGTCGTCGACTCGGCTAAAAACGAAATACCCAATCACGATCCCCGTGATCATCCAGGGCGCCAGCTTCCAGATGTAGCGCCACTCGGCATGACGTCGATAGACCAACAAAGCAATGAGGTCGGCTGAGATCAAGATCGGCAACAAGATCCCCACCGAAGCCTTAGTGGGCAGCGCCAGCGCCATCAGCACCACCGTCAGATTGCCCACGCCCGGCAAGCCGCCCTTCCCCAACCCCACCAGAAACGCACCCGTCGCGATGAGCCCATATTGCCAAAATTCGATTTCCTGCATCCTCGCAGCCTCACTCAAAAGTAAAAGAGAGCAAGTATCAAAAACATATGCCAGGCTATAAGTATTTGTTTGACGTGGCCGGTAGGCTTGTTTTGCATAGTCTACATGAGAGGACGACGAAGGACGAAGTTGAGCGGGGTTACGGCGACCTATCATTGCATGACGCGTGTGGTCAATGGGGAGCGATTGTTTGGCGACAGGGAGAAGGAGATTTTGCGCAAGATGATCTGGCAAGTTGCTGATTTCGCGGGAGTAGAGGTTTTGACCTATTGTGTGATGTCGAACCATTTCCATGTCCTCGTTAGGGTGCCAGATGAGCAGGTGCTCGCAGATGAGGAGCTCCTTCGTCGCTATCGGGTGCTCTATCCGAAGCCGACTCAATACCAGCAGGCCTCCGCGAAGGAGATGAGGGCGAAGCTGGAGACAGGTGGTGAAGAGGCGGATGCAATTCGTAAGAAGTTGCTGGCTCGGATGGGCGATATTTCTGAATTCATGAAAGCGGTGAAGCAGCGCTTTTCTGTCTGGTATAACCGCAATCATGATCGCTATGGGACTCTCTGGGCGGATCGCTTTAAGTCGGTTTTGGTCGAGGGCAAGGGAGCTCCTCTGCAGACAATGGCCGCATACATAGATCTGAATCCGGTTCGGGCGGGGCTGGTCGAGGACCCGAAGGATTACCGCTTTTGTGGTTATGGCGAAGCGATTGCTGGATGCGAGGAGATGCGAAAGGGATTGGTTCGGGTCTGGGCTAGCCGCTTAGGTGCGGATTTGGCAGCAGACACGGCGTGTGCGGCAGCCTTGCAAGCGCATCGCTCTTTGATCTTTGGCAAGCGGGCTGCGGAGCCTGGTTTGCCGGAAATGACGCGGCAACAAGCTTTAAAAGTTCTAGAAAAGGATGACGGCCTCTTGCCCATCGCTGATGTGCTCCGCTGTCGTGTGCGCTATTTAACAGACGGCGCGGTCTTGGGTTCGGAGGAATTTGTGCGAGGCTTTGTCGGTAAATGGCAAATGGAGAAAGCGCGAAAACATCCTCCGAAGGTGAATCGTTTGCGGGGCTCCGATTGGGGCAATATAAGGGTAATACAGGGGCTCCGACGGCAGGTTTTTGGTTAGAGTGGATGGCTCGATTAGAAACGGGCTTCGCTGGCTTGCATTCGCTAGAGCTTTGCGAAGAATCACCTGTTTATGCGTTGGAAGTGCATTTGCGCCTATGATGGCACCGACTTCGACGGCTGGCAACGTCAGCCCGGAGGCCGTGCCGTGCAAAATTATCTTGAAGCCGCGCTGACGCAGCTATTTGACCGCGCTGTGCAGATCCAGGGCAGCGGGCGTACCGATGCTGGTGTGCATGCGCGTGGCCAGTGCTTCCACTTCGATGCCGACTGGGTGCATGCTTCGGAGAAACTCAACCGCGCTCTGCATTCTATTTTGCCGACGAGCATCCGCATCAACTCCGTGCGAAGGGTGAGCGACGACTTCCATGCTCGCTTCTCCGTTACGGGGAAGCGCTACCTCTACCGCTACTACCTCGGCCGCGCGGATCCAGTTGACGACCGCTTCGTCTGGGCCTGTCGTGATCTCCCTCTCGACCTAAGCGCGATGCAAGCCGCGGCCGATGTGCTTATCGGTACCCACGACTTTAGTGCCTACAGCGCGACGCACGGTAAAGACAGCGACCCAAACCCCGTGAAGACGATCACTCGCTTAGCACTCAAGCAGCAAGGCAAGCACCTGCGTCTCTATGCCGAGGGCAGTGGCTTTCTTTACCGTATGATGCGTAGCTTGGCCGGTGCGCTTCATGCCGTCGGGCGCGGGCGCCTCACGCCCGACGACATCGCCGAAATCCTCGAATCCAAAAAGCGCACCCACCGCATCGTCACGGCGCCGGCCAAGGGGCTGTTTTTGGATAAGGTGTTTTATCCTTAAGCGCTTATGATTTTGAGCTGCGAGGGGCACGCTCCCGCGTAACCAAATTTATTTTGCCGGTAAAGATGATGTCGGTGCGATGCCTCTCCATTTATATATAGGCTTTTTTATTGAAAGTAACTTGCGTTTGTTGCGTTCTGTTATCAAAAGTTACTTTCAATAATGGAGCATTCTCACGCCACAACCTGCCGCAGCCACGGATGGCTCGATCACCTCGCGATCGGGATGGCTTCCGTGTGTGCGGTGCATTGTTTACTCACGCCGATACTGGTCATCGCGCTTCCGATCGTCGCAACTAGCTTCTTCGTGCACGAGGATTTCCACCTTTGGATGATTCTATTTGTGCTCCCGACAACGGGCTTCGCCGTGTTCATGGGGTGCCGTAAACACAAGGATAAGTGGGTAGGCGCACTAAGTGCATTAGGGCTCTCTATTTTGATTTTCGCACTCGTCCAAGAGCGGATGCATCACGCGGCACATGCCGAGGCAGTCACGCACGCGGCGCATTGCGATTCCTGTGCCCGCGACCTGTCCAAAGAGGCGATCCCGATGCACGCAGGTGCATGGTTCAACACGCTTGGCGGCTTGCTGCTCGCCAGTGCCCACATTCGTAACTTCCGACTCTGCCGGAAGAGCCACTGTTCGCATTAGCAGTGCTCCAGGCGCGCCTAGTCTGCTTGCTCACACTCCTCGCAGATGCCGTATACCTCCATCAGGTGTGCGATTTGAGAATAGCCCCGAGCCTTCGCCTTACTGACAACTTCGTGGCCGACGCAGACATCGAGGCGTTCCGCCTTGTGGCACTGGCGGCAAATTAGGTGGTGGAAGTGTTCGTCCGGAGCGGTCAGCTCAAACAGCTGGGTGCCGTTCTCCAGTGGCACTCGTTGGAGGACGCCCAGACTCTCAAAAGTTTCGAGGTTTCGGTAAACCGTGACCAAGTCAGACTCGGGTAGCTCCGCGCGTTCGCGCACTTCCTCCGCGCTCGCCGGCCGATCCATGGTTAACAGGGCGCCGAGTACGAGCTCGCGTTTCTTCGTCATGCGGCCGCCGCTCGCTTTCAAGCGAGAGAGGACGGTATCGAGTAGCTGAGAGGAGTTTTCGGGCACGATCCAAGTGAAAGTGATTTTCTATAAACCTTCAACCCAAACTGATTAAGAAAAAAGCCCTGCGGAGCTTCATGGC
>JACKQG010000499.1_pt1 | contig 57290 bp, 53 predicted proteins | sample 8237621 | NCBI WGS metagenome assembly JACKQG01 (sample SAMN15677084, study PRJNA649215) | marine metagenome | biome: marine; feature: Black Sea; material: saline water; isolation source: suspended particulate matter (SPM) from the Black Sea western gyre | collected 2013-06-09/2013-06-10 | depth... | reverse complement strand
GAGTAAAGCTGAGAAACTGGCAAAAGAGATTTTTAGTGATCAGGATTTGCAGGATGTATCTGCTGCCATAAATACATTTGAAGGTCGTACCAGTGGTGAGATTGTCATCAGTTTCAATACCACTTCCCGCAATCAACCCTACAAAACGGCCAAACGAATATTCGAAAAAGCTAAACTTCATAAGACCAAGGAGCGCAATGCGACCTTGATAGTTCTTTTTCTCTCAGAACATAAATTTGCTGTATATGGCGATGTGGGTATCCATGAAAAGGTCCCCTCAGATTTCTGGGAAGCAACTGTGGACGAGATGAGAACTCAATTTGCCCAGGGCAACATGCGTGAAGGTTTATTGGCAGGAATCCAAAAACTGGGTGAAAATCTTGCCAAATATTTCCCCGTTTCTGAAGATGATGTCAACGAATTAAGTGATGATATTAAATTTGGTGAAAGTGATGAGTGAAACCTGTAATCTTACCCACGTATTTAAGCGTGATGGAACCTATGTTCCCTATTCCCGCAAACGTATCAGCAATGCTATTTATCGAGCAGCCGTTGCAGTAGGTGGGCGTGACAAAGACAAAGCTGATGAACTCTCTTTTAAAATCGAGGGTATTATCTGTGAGAACTATTCCATAGATCATCCACCCATGGTGGAGGCAATCCAGGATATTGTTGAAAAGGTCCTCATTGAAGAGGGTCATGCGACGGTCGCCAAACATTTTATTGTTTATCGTGCGACCCAGAATGAAAAACGCAAAGCCAAGCTAAGCAAAAGCACCGTTCATACTGGGAATATTCCCTATCAAAAGATTTATGAGGTGTTGGTCTGGGCCTCAGACCATGATCTCAATTCCGTCGAAAAATTGAACCAACGTATCGCCAGGGGTGAATTTGCTCAGGTATGTCTGGAATCGGATGAGGCTTATGAATATGACGTTCAAGCAGCAGCCGAACTTATCACAGAACGTGATGCAGATACTCGCATCGTTGTTGTTGCAGGTCCATCCTCATCAGGAAAAACCACCACCACTCGCAAGCTGGCTCATTACCTGTCAAAAAAAGGCATGGGTATGGTTGAGTTGAATGTTGACCATTACTTTTTTGATCTGGCCATGCATCCTGTTGATGAATTTGGTGATCATGATTTCGAGACACCTCAGGCTTTAGATCTGGCTCTCATCAACCAGCACATCAAACAACTGTTGGCCGGTGAAGAAGTAATGACACCGTCATATGATTTCAAGACTGGTACCAGAACTTTGGATCAGATTCCCATGAAGATCAAACCCACTGATGTAATCCTCATCGATAGTCTCCACGGACTCTACGGTGACATGCTCAATGGAATCGATGAGAGCACAATCTTCAAAGTATATATTGAGACCTTGCTTCAGATGAAGGGGATCAACGGGAAATTTATTCGCTGGACCGATTTGAGACTCATGCGTCGCATGATTCGGGATGAACAGCATCGTGCTTATGATCCACGCCAAACATTGACGCACTGGCATTACGTCCGCAATGCAGAGCTGCGAAATATCCTACCCTACATCAAAACTGCTGATTATGTCATCAATGGAGCAGTTCCCTACGAATTGCCAGTGATGCGAAATCGGTTGCTGGAACATTTCAAGGAGTGGGAGCAGGACTATAAGGATGATCCCCGTCGCGTAGATGCCTATCTGAGAGCGAAAAGGGTGCGGGAAATGCTTGAGTCAGTCACTCCAGTTACAGATGAATCGCCCATCCCTGAAACCTCACATTTTCGAGAGTTTATTGGCGGTAGCATTTATGATGTGCATTAGCATATATTCCTGATGATTCATCAGCTCGTTTTGAATGTGAGCTAATAAACAGACATTTTAAAAAGGGGGCTTGAATATAGAGGCAAGCAATGAACCTTTTATTACGAGTGATCTTTTTGATGTTCTGCATCCAAAAACTGCTTGGTCAAACTCCGTTTGAATCCCTTTTATCAACGCTTGATACGGTTTCCAGCCCCGCCAATAAACAATCACTTATTGACAGTTTTATGACTCAAGCCCGTCAGGGCTCCATTCCTATAATTGATGACTCATTGGTGACATTTATACACTTGAGTAATGAGGAAAATGTCGCCATAGGTGGTGATTTCAATAATTGGGCGGCAAGTTTCAAAAGACCCATTCATCATGTTGACAGCACAAATCTATGGTATTACCAACAAGTATTTGAGCAAAACGCCCGCTTTGACTATGCCTTTTTTATTGACGGTGAATTCGTCAGGGATCGAGAAAACCCTCGACCTGCCACAGGATATATAAACGCAGCCTCAGAATTGGCCATGCCTGACTATGTACACCCCTGGGAAATTGAATTTATAGAATCTGTGCCGGAGGGTCGTCTGGAAACTGTTCTCCTTGAATATTTTGCCAATGATATAGATAAATCCTACCGAGTAAGTACATATTTACCTGCGGGTTATGATTCGTTAAAGGAAGGTGGTTACCCAGTCGTCTATTTCCAGGATGGGAGTGGATACCTAAGTCAAAGTGGAGCAAGAGTAAAGAACACCATTAATAACCTCGTGTTCTATCAAGAAATTGAACCAATAATTTCAGTCTATGTAAATCCCTACAATCGTGGTCTGGAATATTTAATGGGTCAAAAAGACACGTATGCAGAATTTTTCGCCAGGCATCTTACGGCTCATATTGATAGCCTGTACAATACCATTGAGAGTCCTGAAGGTCGTCTGGTTGTGGGGCCTTCGTATGGAGGTAATATTAGTGCATATATCGCCTACCAGTACTCAGACATATTTGGAAACTGCGGCTTAAATTCGGCAGCATTTCGTCCTTCCTATGATGTTTTCAGGCTATTGGCAGATGGTCCACCCAAAAACGTAGACTTTTATGCCATCTGGGGAACTTATGAACACCCCATACATCTCGATCTGCGGGCTTTGAGAGATATACTACTGGGAAAAGGCTATACCTTTAAATGGGCTGAATATCCTGAGGGGCATAATTGGGGGTTCTGGCGGGCAACAGTTGACGATATCCTAAAATATTTCTACCCGTTCATTGAGGATGAACCCATCACTCCAGAGACATATGTTTTAAGGCAGAATTATCCCAATCCATTCAATCCGAAGACAACGATTAGTTATGACCTTAAACAGGCAAGCAGGGTAAGTATGAAAATATATGATGTCTTGGGTCGAGAAATAATCACGCTGATTGAAAATCATCAAAACTCAGGCTCATATCAGATTACATTCTATGCAGGTGATCTACCCGGCGGTGTCTATTTTTATCGGCTTGACACAGAGTACAATTCTGGGGTTCGTAAAATGCTCTTACTAAAATGATGGTTCAAGTATGAATTCGTTAAAAAAATGGTTTTTCCGCTGGTCGTTTATAGATATCCCTGTATTCGGTATTGGTCTGGCATTGATGATATACTATTTCAATGGTGTGGAGGGGGCAAAAGCAGAAGCAGTCTTTATGGAATCCATAATCCCCAATATTGGAACAGAGTTATTGGGAGTATGGTTAAGTGTGAGAATCATTGAATCAGTCTTGCGCGGCAGGCAGAAACGAAGCCGTCTGAGAACTCAACTCGTTGATAACATGAATTACCTGGTAACCCTGATCAGGGGGATTGCGCCTCATTTTGAGCAGCAAACCATTGATCATCTGAGTTCAGAGCTGAAGTGGTTTGAGGAGATGAAAGATTATCGGATCAGCGGAACCTCAGAACAGACCATCAAATTAATCAATGAAGTCACGAAACTATACGCTCTAGCAGCCAGTGAAGCGTCCAAGATCAATCCGTTGCGAGATGAAATAAATGATCTCTTTTTGCACCATCCCCATATGCTTGACAACCCATTAATTAAAGAACTCCACGATATCTATCGCCGACAGAATTATACTCGAATTATTGTAAAACGTATTGATAGTAGAATTAAGAGATACAGAGAAAAGATGACTGATCTTGAATCATCTGGTGAGCTTCAAAAGGAAGAGGACACCCTCCAGAAGATTGAGGAATATTCAGCAATTCTAAAGGTTTATATTGCCATCACACTCGATGCGGAAGCTGCTGTCGTTGAAGCCCGCGCTGCGGTCTTGAATCGGGAATATAATTTCTAGATAAATCCTACCTCATCATGAAAAGAAATTGATCGCAGAATTTAATTTTGTAGGTTCTTTGAATAATTATGAATGACCAGCATCACTTTTACTACAGAAAACAATTCCGCTGGATAATACCCTATATAAATAGAGCCAAACAGGTGTCATTTCCTGGTTTCGATCGGGTTCCAGTATTCAATGTACTTTTATTTTTCTTTAGAGGCATTCGTGATGGTCGGGTGATTTCAAGAGCGGAGGCTGTCTCCTTCAATCTGGTTTTAGCTGTTTTTCCAGCCATTCTCTTCCTCTTCACCCTCATACCTTTGATCCCCATCGATAACTTTCAAAGTGATCTGCTCCTGATGATTCAATCTATTTTACCAGCCAGTACCTATGTCGTGGTTCAGAGAATCATTGAGGATATTATCACCATCAAACATGGTGGATTGTTGTCATTTGGTTTCGCCTTTGCCATGGTCTTTTCAACCAACGGTATTGTCGCTCTCATAGATGCCTTTAACGTGTCCATCCATGTTGAGGAAAGTCGAACCTGGCTGATGCAGCGAGCCGTAGCCTTTGTACTGGTGGTTTCTCTCTTCTCCCTGGTAACCATAGGTGTTTCTCTCATGACGATCACCCACAGACTCATGGATTTCCTGGTCCTCAAAGAACTCATGATACAAGGCTGGCTCTATTACCTGGTCAATATCGGGAAGTGGGTTGTTATCCTCGGTGTTTTCTATTTTGCCTACTCCTTTCTTTATTATTGGGGTCCTTCAAAAAAAAGTCAATACAGATTCATCTCAGCCGGGGCGAGTCTGGCAACGGCCCTGTCCATTCTGATTACGACAGGTTTTGGATTCTATATCGATCATTTCAGTCGCTACAACGCACTCTATGGATCCATAGGAACCCTGCCCATTATCATGTTGATGATCTTTTGCTATGCTCTCGCCATCATTATTGGTTTTGAGCTAAATATCGGAATTGTAGCCGCTCGTAAACTCCACGTTACAGAAATAAAGAACTAACCACTCCAAGACATTGAGCTGTCATCCTGCCTGCCAAGTCGAAGCTGTGAGGCGTAGACTGAAGGTTCTCGAAGGACGAAATATCCATCATGTGATATCAGCCCTAGGTTTCGACCCTTCGATAAACTCAGGACAGGCAGGGACAGCCCTCGAAAAGTCAAAAGCTTGACTAACAAATCATTTTTGAAGTCTGGATTCTGCCTAGATTATGAGCATGAAAATCAATATTAAACTTTTACTGCTTCTTCCTCTGATTCTGGCTGCCAATGACCTCGATTTACTCTATGATGACAGCCAGGTCGCCATTATCGAGATAAATATGGACCCTGAAGGTCTCATCTGGATGTATGACAATGTGCAGAGCGACTCCATGCACCTTTCAACCATCCATTTCAGCAACGCCTTTATTGATGAAACCATCGAAAATGTTGGGTTTCGCCTCCGGGGCAATACCTCAAGAAATGCCCAGAAAAAATCATTCAAGATTTCCTTTAATACGTTTGAACCAGGACGCAAATTTTATGATGTGGAAAAACTGAACCTGAATGGGGAGCACAATGATCCCTCCATTATGCGCAGCAAAATGGCCTGGGATCATTATCAAAAGAATGGTATGGCCACCACGAGAGCGGCCCACTGCGCCGTGTACATCAATGATGTCTATTATGGTCTCTACATTTCCATAGAGCATATCGATGAGGAATTTCTAAAAAATCATTTTGAAGATGATACAGGAAATCTGTGGAAGTGTCTTTGGCCGGCAGATCTCACTTATAGAGGACCCAACGCCAGTGATTATCACCCCTATCAGGATGAAACTCGTCCTTACGAATTAAAAACCAATGAAGACCTATATGACTACAGCGAGCTAGCCAGATTGATCACCATTCTTCACGATACCCCCCCTGCGCTATTACCAGATTCGTTGGAGCAAGTCCTGGTGGTTCCAGATGTCTTGAAATATGCTGCGATGAATGTCCTCATGGGGAATTGGGATGATTACTGGTTTCTGAGAAACAATTACTATCTGTATCATGATCCCAGCCTGGATCGGATTCGATTTATTCCTTATGACTATGATAATAGTTTCGGTATTGATTGGTTCAATGTTGATTGGACTCAGGTGAATCCATATAGCTTTATGACCATCGAAGAATCTCAAGGTAATAATCCAGGGTCTCGACCACTCATGGAAGAAATCATGGGCAATACACAATATCGAAATTTATACACACATATTCTGGAGTATTACCAGGACAATATCACCGACCTAAGTCTATGGGAATCACATTTTGATAGTCTGAAGGCAATAATTGCTCCCTGGGCGGAGTTTGATACCTACAGAACCTTGGACTACGGTTTTGATATCTCAGATTTTCACCAATCCTATTCATCCAGCCCTTATAGTAACCAGCATGTCAAAAAGGGACTCAAACAGTTTATTAATGAACGTCATGCTTCCCTGGAAAACCAACTCGTATACGAAACCGCGCCTCCCATTATTTATGATCTGCAATACTGGCCCCTTATACCTGGACCAGATGACAGTATTTATGTTAGCGTGGCAGCCTTCAGCAATGTGGGTCTGGATAGTTTAAACATTGCCTATCATCCTGGAGTATTGACGGTAGTGATGTCTTACCCCATGCATTTTGCACCTCTTGAAAACCCACAATCCATTGAAGAATCAGATCGATGGGTAGGTGTTATTCCGCCCCTGGGTGAAATGGGTCATGGTCGGTTTCAGGTTGGTGCAGTGGATCTGAATGGACAAAACATGCTTTATCCCCGTAGTGATTTCAAATACATCCAGGTACCTGGCGGTTCAACTAATCCCTTGCGTATAAATGAGTTTTTGGCAGACAATGTGACCACAAATCCTGATGCAAATGGAGAATATGATGATTGGCTGGAAATTTTTAATCCTAGCCCCTCACCCGTCTATTTGGGTGGCATGTATCTCACTGATGATCCCTCCAATCTAACGAAATGGATGTTCCCTTTTGGTGGGGTAGTGTTGGGATCTGGGGGGCATTTACTGGTTTGGTGCGACGAGGATCAGGAACAGGCAGACCTACATTGTAATTTCAAATTGAGTCGGCATGGGGAGTTCATCGCTCTGGTTGATACCGATGGACTGAGCATCGTTGATGCCGTGAATTTTGGACCCCAACAACTGGATGTTTCATATGGGAGATTACCAGATGGGGGGGATCAATGGACGTCTTTTGATAGCCCAAGTCCAGGATCTACCAATAATACCAGCGACACTGATGTAAGTAGGTTGTTGCCGGGGGATTTCTATCTGAATAATTTTCCCAACCCATTTAACGCTGGAACCACAATTAGATACCAACTTTCAGAAAAGGGTCCAGTCTATTTGAACATCATTAGTCTCAGAGGTGGTGATGTTAAATCGCTTCATCAGGGATTACAAAATAGTGGTGAATATTCCATTCAATGGGATGGTCTCGATGAATCAGGAAACAATCTTCCAGCAGGAATCTATTTTGTGAACTTGGAGCAGGGAAACTTCACTACGACACACAAAATTTTGCTTTTGAAATAATCAGTTCTCATATCCACACTCCCGTGGATTTTATTTGGGCATTAATTACGCAAAACTGATTGCAGCGTTTTTCAGAGAGGAATCATGAGAATAAATTTGAAAATGGCGCTAACCCTGGTATTGGTTCCCATTATGACAATCAGGGGGCAAGATCTTATGACAGACAAAAACAGTTATGATATTCTCATTAAGAATGGAACCATCATTGATGGTACTGGCAATCCTGGTTTTCAGGCCGACATTCTTGTTTCCGGAGAGCAGATTGTTCTCATCAAAGATGTGGATCCACACTCAATCACAGCAAAAATAATCATCGATGCTACTGACATGGTCGTGACTCCAGGCTTTATCGATAATCATGCCCATGGCAATCCCTTAAAAACACCAGAATTCAAGAATTTTTCAGCCATGGGAGTGACCACTATCTTTTTAGGGCAGGATGGGGTCAGCAGTGAGAATATATCTGACTGGATGGATGATGTGGATGCCGCCAAGTTAGCCATAAATATTGGCACATATGTTGGCCATGGCAGTATTCGAAATCAAGCTGGGGTAAAACTTGATCCAAAACCTTCATATGGGGATAGAAGAAAAATGGCCAGACTCGTTGATGAGGCACTTGAAGCCGGGTGCTTTGGATTATCAACAGGTCTTGAATATCAACCTGGATCTTTCTCAAAATTAAATGAATTGATCGCCATCGCCAAACCCGTTGGGAAAAGAGGGGGTGTGATCAGCAGTCATACACGAAATGAGGATGATGAGGCGGTTCAAAATTCTATTGCTGAGCTCATCGAGCAGGGAGAAAGTGGAAACTGTGCAGTTAATATTTCCCACCTAAAGGTTGTGTATGGACACGGAGTACCCAGAGCAGAAGAAATCTTGGAGCAAATGCAGGATGCCCGCCAGCGAGGTGTATCAATAACAGCTGACATGTATCCCTATCAGGCAAGCTACACAGGTATTGGGATTGTTTTTCCAGATTGGGCAAAACCACCCTTCAAATATGAGGAGGTAGTCCGCACTCAACGTGATGAACTATCAAGCTTTTTAAAAAAGCGGATTCAGATGCGCAATGGTCCAGAGGCCACCCTGTTTGGAACAGCTCCCTGGGCAGGAAAGACGCTGAAGCAGGTTGCCAAAGAATTGGGGAAATCTTTTGAAGATGTACTGATTGACGACATTGGACCTAAAGGGGCTAGTGGAGCCTATTTTGTCATGGATCAAGAGCTGCAGGACAGGTTATTTCTGGATCCCTATATCATGGCGGGCTCAGATGGAAGTCCTAGCATGAGACACCCCCGGGGCTATGGGTCCTTTGCAAAAGTGATTCGCTATTATGTGAAAGAGAAAAAATTACTGAAGCTTGAAGAAGCCATCTACAAAATGTCTGGGTTACCTGCAAAGACCGTAGGTCTGGTTGAGCAAAACAGAGGACTCTTAAAAGAGGGCTTCATTGCTGACATCCTAGTCTTTGATCCAGATCAAATTAAAGATGAGGCGACCTTTGAGAATCCACATGAATTGGCAAGGGGATTTGACTGGGTCATCGTAAATGGACAAATTGTTCGGTCAAATGGTGAGTTCACAGAAAATCGTCCTGGAAAAATGCTACGAAAGCGCTAAGTCCATCAAACTGATGAGAGGGTAAATTACCATATGCCGAGAATAATAAATTCGCCGACAATCATTGAATCTGAAGGTAACAAACCAAAACGCATAGAAGAATTTGTAGGTCACGTCAATTCAAACCATGATGAGGTGAGCGTGGCTCGCATGGTGTCACCTGGTGGATGGATGGAACCTGGTCAGCGACCAGAATTTATGGAGATAACCCTGGTTTTGAAGGGACAGCTTCATGTTGAATATACTGGTGGTGCGTGCGATGTCATCCCAGGACAATCTATTATCACAGATCCTGGGGAGTGGGTACGTTATAGTACCCCAGGGGATGGTGGCGCCGAATACGTCGCTGTATGTCTACCAGCATTTTCTCCAGCAACTGTTCATCGAGATGATGAATAACTACGTATAGAAAATTATAGCTTTGATACTCAGGTTTACACGGGAAATTATCCAACGAATAATTATCGTTGAATCAATACACAAGATAGGGGTTTGAAATGAAATGTCCGGCATGTGCCAATACACTTGTAGCAACAAAGGTTGGCGAGATCACAGTTGATGTCTGTAAAAATGGTTGTGGTGGTCTCTGGTTTGATAACTTTGAACTAAAACGGGTCGACGAGAGACATGAAGCTGCTGGAGAGGCCCTCTTGCAATTTGAAAAGAATCCAGGAGTTTCAGTTGATTTTACTCAAAAACGACCCTGTCCCAAATGTGAAGGCGTGACCATGATGAAACATTTCATGAGCATTAAACGGGATGTGGAAGTAGATGAGTGTGCTAATTGTGGTGGGTTCTGGCTGGATGCAGGTGAATTGGGTCAAATAAGAAATCAATTCAAGACAGAAGCTGACAGAACAAAGGCTGCTGAGAGCTATTTCAGTGATACTTTCGGTGAAGAGCTGGAGAAGATGTTAGAAGAAAGTCAGGAGAAGGCCGACAGAGCTTCCAGTATTGCCAAAATGTTTCGCTTTTTGCTGCCATCCTATTATATCCCAGGCAAACAAAAGTGGGGTGCCTTCTAAATTTTATGTCAGAATCTCAGGACTTAGAGACAGGAAATTTCTCTAGTTGGCTTAGTGACACGCGGACAGCGCTGAGCAATGATGCCGAGATGGATGTACCCTGCGGGGAATGCAATGCCTGTTGTCGATCGTCCTATTTTATCCATATCAAACCTGATGAATTTGATACCGTGTCTCATATTCCTGATGAACTATTATTTCCTGCTCCTGGTTTGCCTGAGGGGAATGTCCTTATGGGTTATGATGAGAAGGGTCACTGTCCCATGCTGAAAGATGGCGCCTGTTCAATCTATGATCACCGCCCCGCCACCTGTCGCAGTTACGATTGCAGGATATTTCCAGCTACAGGAATTCAGATAAGTGGAAAAGACAAGATCCTCATCTCCCAACAGGTTCAACGCTGGAAATTCAATCTAACTGAAGCTGAAGAAATCAAGGAACACAAGGCGGTTCAAAAAGCTGCCTCATTCTTGACACACAAATCAACACTGTTTCCACCTGATGAACTACCAGGTAACCCGACTCAGTTAGCCATTATGGCAATCAAGGTTCACGATCTTTTTCTGGATCAGGAAAATGAGGCTGTCGATGATTCAAAAATGGTGGATGCTGTTATCACAGCCCATGGAAAATTTGATAGGTAGCGCTAATCACCCCGAAAAAGAAAATTTGATAAGGAATCGATATGCAAGTCATCACAAAGAGCTTCATCCTGATGTTTTCTGTGATAGTTCTAGCCTCCTGTTCAAGCTCACCGTCTCAGAAAAAGTTAGAATCCCTTTTTAGAGAAAAGGGCGTTGTAGGTACCATTGTCATATCCAACCTGGATGGCAGCCAGAAATACCAGGCATATCCTGAGCGGGCCAGGACCGCCTTCCTGCCAGCCTCAACCTTTAAAATCCCAAATACCCTCATCGCCCTGGAAGAGACAGCCATATCCAGCCCAGATGAGATACTCAAATGGGATGGGAAGGTTCACTTTGTTGAAGCCTGGAATCAGAATCACTCCTTAATGACTGCATTTCCCGTCTCCTGCGTCTGGTTTTATCAGGAACTCGCCAGGAGAGTCGGCAATGAGACATATCTGGAATATCTGAAGACCTTGAATTATGGAAATAGACTCACGGGTTCGGAGATCTCAAGATTCTGGCTGGATGGTGATCTTCGAATTACAGCAGAAGAACAAATTGTTTTTCTGAAGAAACTTTATGCAGAGGACCTCCCCTTTCAGTCTGAAAATTTTCAGGTACTGAAGGAGGTCATTGTGGTAGAGCAATCAGAAGACTACACACTTTACGCAAAAACTGGTTGGGCTGTTCGTGATGATGGAGAGCACATCTGGTGGGTGGGATATGTGGAAAAAGGCGAAGAGGTCTGGTTTTTTGCCACAAATCTTGAGATTACCAACAACACCCAAGCTCAGTTTCACAAGGAAATTACCAGAGAAGCATTGGGGCTAATCCGTGTGTTGCCCAAAGTACAAGAGGAGCAAAATTAATTGCTGCATATCTACGTAGATGCTGATGCTTGTCCCGTTAAGAATGAAGTATATCGCGTTGCCGACCGATATGAGCTCATGGTCACCCTCGTATCAAATTCCAGGATTCGTGTTCCTCAAAGTTCACGCGTTAAGCTGGAAGTTGTCGGTGATGGTTTCGATGAAGCTGATGATTGGATTGTGGACCACGTACAAGATGGTGATGTGGTCATCACAGCAGATATACCTCTGGCAGGACGTTGCATTACTGCTGGTGCTGAGGTGTTGAGTAATTCTGGAAAACGGTTTACCGATGATAATATTGGTCAGACACTGGCCACCCGGGATCTACTGACAGAGTTAAGAGGAGCTGGTGAAATTACAGGCGGTCCAGCACCGCTGACTCAGAGAGACCGATCTGAATTCCTTCAGAAATTGGATGTTGTTATTCAGTCCATTAGACGGAGATAAAGTTATAGTAATAGACAAAGAAGAAAGTGGGCTAAATATGAAAAAGAGTTCTATGATTTTCACAGGAATACTGGTTCTTATTCTCAGTGTCAGTGGAGCTAACTCAATTTATTCACAGAAATTGACCATGCACCTTTCTGGGGGCGACCACTTTTTCATTGAATCTTTGATGCAGAATGAAATTGCAGAGACAGAAGTCAACCATACCATTCTGGCAGGTCCACTATCACATCGTGAGAAGCTTGCCAGAAAACATGATCATATCCTGATCTTTATAAAGGGCGTCGGTACACTGAGATCAGGTTCAGATGCTTATAGCATTGAACCTGAAAGCATTGCGTTGACAAATGCCCAAAAACGTGTTCTAATTGAAGTCGCTGCCGGGGATACACTTCACTATATCCATATCAAGAAAAAGCTATCAAAACTGGACCAAAAAGAGATGAAAACCTTTCCTTCTAAAAACAGGGAGGGCATTTATTTCAAACGATTTGTGGACTGTGAAGCTTATACCGAAAAAATTAAAAGCCCCAATACGGTTAGCCGAACCGTGTTGCCCAAAGATCACGCGCCACGAGTTGCCATGGGGACGGTGGACACCAAAGGTCCGGATGCAGTCGGAGCCCACGAACATCCTATGCTGGATCAGCTATTCCTTGGGTTATCCGGCAATGATGCCATGGTATTTGCAGGTACAGACTCAATAGCCTTCCATGAATGGGAAATTTTACACATTCCAATTGGAGCCAGCCACTGGGTAACCGTAGGGGAAAACAAACGTATGTATTACCAGTGGATGGATTTCTTTCTCACCACAGCAGGACAGGAATGGTTGAAAACACACAAAAAGATTGATGATTATAACAATACAGATAAGAAATAGTTATTAGAAATTGGGGAGATAATAATGACTGATCAGATGACGATTGAATCGTTTCTTGGCGAAAGAAAACTGGCCTTGGCTGGAGTATCCAGAAAAGCCAGTAAGTTTGGCAATGCAGTTCTCAAGGAGTTGAGCAGTAAGGGTTATGAATTACTTTTGGTTCATCCTGAAGCAGAGACTATCAATGGTGTCGCTTGCCATGGGTCTCTGGCTGAATTACCTGCAGATGTGGGTGGGTTGATAAATGTAGTACCACCAGTACAGACCGAAAAGTTGGTTCAAGAAGCCTATTCGGCAGGGATCAAGAAAATCTGGATGCAGCAAGGGTCTGATTCACCTGTTGCCATCCAATATTGTAAGGAGCATGAGATGGAGGTTGTCCATGGGGAATGCATACTGATGTTTGCTCAGCCCAGGGGATTGCATAAGTTCCATCATTGGCTATGGGGTCTCTTCGGAAAGCTACCCAAGGGTCATCATAAATGATCTATTCAACGATTGGGATAATATGAAAGTACTGTTTATCGGTGGAACTGGTATCATCAGTTCAGCCTGTTCAGACCTGGCAGTTTCCAGAGGTATTGATCTGTACCATTTGAATAGAGGGCGGAGTGCCAATTTAAGACCAGTATCTGGGGTTAAAAATATTCAAGCAGATTTCAGGAATTATGCAGAGACTGAACAGGCTCTGGGAAATCATAAATTTGATGTCGTGGTCAACTGGATCGGTTTTACCCCGGAGCAAATTCAAGCTGATATCCAAATGTTTAACAGCAGAACAGACCAATATGTCTTTATTAGTTCTGCTTCCATCTATGAGACACCACCTAGCAGCTTGCCCATTACAGAGAATACGATGTTGAGCAATCCTTATTGGGAGTATTCACGTATAAAAATCGCCTGCGAAGACCTCCTGCGAAAAAGTTATGAGGATCAAGGATTCCCATACACCATTGTGCGCCCTTCTCATACCTATGACAAAACACTCATTCCTCTGCAGGGTGGGATTACTGCCCTCATGCGTTTAAAGCAGGAGCATCAAGTCGTTGTTCATGGTGATGGATCATCTCTTTGGACCTTAACCCATCACAGAGATTTTGCCATTGGATTGGTCGGTCTATTGGGAAAAAAGGAATCTATTAACGAGGCCTATCATATCACTGGAGATGAGTGGTTATCCTGGGATAATATCTTTCACTTGATGGGTGCCGCCATGGGAGTTGAACCCAACATGGTTCATATCCCTTCAGACATCATCGCCACCTATGACCCTGTGTTTGGTGAAGGACTTTTGGGAGACAAAACCCACAGTATGATTTTTGATAATTCAAAAATTAAGGCTCTGGTGCCAGATTTTTCGGCTAAGATACCATTTGAACAGGGTGCCCGGGAGATTGTGGCCTGGTATGAGGCTGATGCTGCGCGTCAGAAAATAGATCCTCATCTCAATGGTCTTTTCGATAAAATGATTCAAGATTATTCTGCCGTGGGACGATAAGCAAGGGGGTCAAGGAGTCAGTATGTACAATGAATATCACTCGCTTGCCAGCCACATTGGGAAACTTGATCTAGGTGATTATCTGGAGTTCGGATGCGGCGATGGAGGATTTCTCAAATATGTCCTTGATGGGAATGAGTCATTCAAGTCAGTCACGGCAGTAGACATAAACACAGCATCAGTCGAGAAGGCTAAAGAGACCCTGGTTGACTATGATATTCAATTCATTACTCAGGAGAAACTACCGCTAAAAATTGAGTCGGATCGATTCTCAACCATAACCCTATCAAACACCTTGCATCATCTCATAGATAAGAAATCCGTATTTGAAGAGCTAAAAAGATTGATCAAACGAGATGGTCAAATCATCATTACTGAGATGATCAGTAATGACCTTACTGAACCAGAGCAAACCTATTGTCGTTTCCATGCACTACGGGCAGAGGTGGATCGGATGCATGGAATATTTCATGAAACCACCTATACATCTTTTGAAATCCAGGAGATGGTTTCTGGAGCAGGATTGAGGATAGATTCAAAGGAAATATTACTCAATGCTAAAGAGGTTGATCCAGACAATAGTGAGGCTACCGAAATGGAAGCGACAATCGATGAGTTGACCCGATCAGTCAGTGAGAGGCCGGAATTCCTCGCTTTGGAAGAATCTGCCAGGAGTATCAAAGCACATCTATATCAATATGGCATCAAACGCCCGAGACAACTATATCTCGAAACCACCATTCATTAACGAGTCAGAGGCATTCAAAACACTCCAAATCTAGCTATATTGAATGCTAATAATAATGACAGGACCACAACATGAATACAGCGACTTTCTCCAATATATTGCCCCAAGCCAAGAGCCTCATCGGCATGATCCATGTCCAGGCTTTACCAGGCACACCTCAAAACCATCTATCTGTTTCTGAAATTGCTGCCCAGGCAGTAAAGGAGGCAAAAATTCTTGCTGAATATGGGATGCAATCCATAGCACTGGAGAATATGCACGATGTGCCCTATTTGAATCGTGAGGTGGGACCAGAAATTATTGCGGCGCTAACCCGGATATGCTCCGATGTCCGTGCGGTGACAGACCTACCAATGGGGCTCCAGATTCTGGCAGGGGCGAATCAAGCGGCATTATCTGTAGCTCAAGCTTCAGAACTACAATTCATTCGCGCCGAGGGTTTTGTCTTTGGACACATGGCCGACGAAGGCATGTTCCAATCAGACGCTGGCGAACTCCTTCGCTTTCGGAAACAAATTGGGGCAGAAGAGATCCTGATCTTTACCGATATCAAGAAGAAGCACAGTAGCCACGCCATGACCTCCGATGTGTCCCTTGAAGATACGGTTGAAGCGGCTAAATTTTTTCTTAGTGATGGCGTGATAATCACTGGAACCCATACAGGCAAACCTGTGAATCAGCAAGAGCTTGGAAGCGTCTACGCATCTGCAAAACTACCTGTCCTGGTGGGGAGTGGCGTAACACCCAAGGGTCTCTCTGAAATCTTTGATACTGCAGATGCCTTTATCGTTGGCAGTTATTTCAAGCAGGGGGGCAATTGGAAAAATGACCCTGATCCCCAGCGAATCGAGTCCCTGATTAATGCTCGTAAAAGTTTGCTTTCATGAATACGCTGAAAACTGAAAAAATATATGTTAATGGCATCATTCTTACACAGGATGATGAGCGTAGTCAGGTTTCTCAGATGGCAACCCACGGGAAAACCATTTTGGCTGTTGGAGATGATCTCTCCCAATACACAGATGACAAAACGGAAACTATCGATTTAAATGGTGCAGTTGTAGTCCCCGGATTTATTGATGCCCATGTTCATTTTTTGTGGGGTGGTGAGACATTGCTTTCCATTCCTGCTCATGATGCCCATTCAAAATCAGAGTTTGTTGATATCGTTAAAAAGTTCGCGGAAGGTAGACCTGCTGGATCCTGGCTAAAGGGTGGCGGTTGGAACGAGCATCATTTTTCAGATGGAAGTTATCCTCACCGAAGTTGGCTCGACGAAGCAGCACCTGGGCACCCAATGATTCTCACCAGACATGATGGACATTCAGGTATCGCCAGTTCAGCACTTCTTGATTTGGCCGGGATAAACTCTGAAACAGCAGATCCACAAGGTGGTCTCGTCGATCGTGATGAACAAGGGGAGCCAACGGGCATTTTAAGAGAATCAGCCATCGATTTGGTTCTGCAGCACATGCCTGAAGAGACTGAATTAGAACTCTTGAAAAATCTGGAGACATCCCAGAACTATTTACTGGAGCGGGGTGTTACCTCAGTGGGAGATATGATTTATGATATGAACCACTTTCGTTTTCTCCAGGACATGGCTCGTCAGGGGAAGCTAAAGGTAAGGGTAACTGCCTATACACCCATTCTGAAATGGCCTGAGATGAAAACCCTGCTCCAGGATGGTATTTATGAAGATGAGTATTTCCAATATAAGGGCTTGAAGGGCTTTAGCGATGGCAGCCTGGGCTCCCACACTGCCCTTATGTTAGATCCTTATGATGACAGCCCCGATTCAGCAGGAATCTATGAAGTTGACTGGAAAGATGTAAATCTGATACGTACCAACATCTCTGGCGCCGACAAGATGGGATATCAAAGTGTAATCCACGCCATAGGCGATAGAGCCGTGCGTGAGGTTCTTGATGTGTTTCAAGAAGTCATCGAGGAAAATGGTCCCAGGGATCGTCGTTTTCGAGTTGAGCATGCCCAACATATCCATCCCCAGGATCAATCCAGGTTTGCTGAGCTTGATGTCATCGCCTCAGTTCAACCTGCACATTGTGTAGATGATGCACTCTATGCAAACAAATTGCTGGGTGAACGATGCGATTATGCCTATCCCTTCCAGTCCCTTAAACAAGCCGATGCCGTGTTGGCCTTTGGCTCGGATTGGCCAGTATCACCTGCTGATCCCGTTGCCACCATTCATGGTGCTGTTCATCGAGCGGGGTGGCATACTGAACAAGCCCTTGGTCTAGACGACTCGGTGGAGGCCCATACACGTCTGGCTGCCTATGCCTGCTTTCGAGAACATGATCTGGGAATACTGAAGGCAGGACATCTTGCTGATTTTGTGGTTCTTGATCCTGACTTTCAACATATCGATGCTGTCGATGAAATTCTAGAAGGGTTAATTCAAGCAGTTTTCATGGATGGAAAAAAAGTGTGAAGCCTCTAATTGGGCTCAGCCCCGCATATTATGATCACAAGGAAATGGATCGCAGTATCCTGGGTAAGTCCTACACGGACAGTGTCCAGAAGGCTGGCGGACTCCCCGTTATAATACCACCCATTATCCAACGAGAAGATCTTGCGCTATTGATCAGAAAATTAGATGGGATTATTCTTACAGGAGGAGATGACCTTCATCCAAAATACTACGGGGAATCTCCTGATCCGCTGACACCACTACCATTTCATCTACGACGAGGTGAACATGACAGAGAAATTTTCCAAAATGTCTGGGAGAACAAAATACCCACTTTAGCCATATGCCTGGGGATGCAGGAGGTCAATGTGTTCCTGGGGGGCTCTCTATATCAGGATATTCCCGCTCAGGTCAACAAACCCCTCGTACACAAAATTGGAGACTGGTTTGAAGCCCGACATGAGGTAAGTCTTGAAAGCGAATCTCTCCTACACCAGCTAACTGGTCAAGGGGTAGTGGATACAAACAGTGCCCATCATCAGGCAATCAAAGAAGTACCAGACACTTTACGTATAACAGGTCGAAGTGCTGATGGTCTCATAGAAGTATTGGAGCCCCAAGATAAATCCATTCCACTGCTGGCTGTACAATGGCATCCAGAATCAGAAATCAGTGATATCATTGGTATTGATTTGTTCAAATGGCTGGTATCCATAGCATCTAAATAGTTACCCATTAGTTAGATGGTTCAGTCTTCGCGAACGAAGTGCGGCGATCTCGGACATCGGGTAATCCAAGAATTTGGAGATTGCCTGCCTGCGCGTAGCCGCTACGGCGAAGACAGGCCACGTCGTGTAACTTGTCCTGAGCATAGTCGAAGGACTCCTCGCATAGACAGAAACAAGGATTTACTGCCTCACTCGTTATTTTACTGTAAGCAACTAAGCATAACATTCCCACCGGTTTAAGATTATAATGGCGTGCAATTTTTTGATTATTGAATAAGGGAGAAATAAATATGCACCACTCACGATCACTTCTAGCACTAATGATCGCACTCACACTACTCATATCCGCCTGTGTTTTTACCGGTCAGGAAACAGATGACAGTAGTATCGATTTAAATGCTCAGATGCCCACTGATCCAAGCCTCATCGAGGGACAACTGGAAAATGGGTTAAAATATTTTATTAAGAAGAATGGCAAACCTGAGAATCGTGCTGAACTACGGCTGGTAATCAATGCTGGCTCAATCATGGAAGATGAAGATCAGCTTGGTCTGGCTCACCTTCTTGAACATCTCGCTTTCAATGGAACAGAAGATTTCCCCAAACAGGATCTGGTTAACTATCTGGAAGGCATTGGGATGCGTTTTGGTCCCGATCTGAATGCCTATACGAGTTTTGATGAAACCGTTTATATGCTTCAGGTTCCCACTGACAGCGTCAACCAGATGGCGACAGGTTTCAAGATTTTAGAAAACTGGGCTCATAAAGTGAGTCTCGAAGGTGAGGAAATTGACAAAGAACGTGGCGTTGTTGTTGAAGAATGGCGTCTGGGACAGGGAGCTGGTCAGCGAATTTTTGACAAGCAAATCCCCATTCTTTTTAAAGGCTCACGTTATGCCGTTAGACTTCCAATTGGATCCATGGATGTGATAAAAAATGCCAGCCATGAGAGTGTAAGACGCTTTTATAACGACTGGTATAGACCAGACCTCATGGCGGTAGTCGCTGTAGGAGATTTTGATCCTGCGGATATTGAGGCCAGAATTGAGGCTCTCTTTGGAGCTATTCCCAAGGCTACTGAAACCAGAGATCGCACCGTATTTGATGTTCCAGGTCAATCGGAGGTGCTGTATGCAGTTGCTTCTGATCCAGAAGCCACGCGCTCAAGTGTAAATATTCTCTTCAAACATCCCGCACGAATTGACCGCACTGCAGGTGAGTACCGCGAAAATATCGTAGAGCGGATTTACCATGAGATGCTGAACGCTCGCTTTAGTGAGTTATCCCAGAAAGCCGATGCACCCTTCCTGTATGCCTTTTCCACAAAATGGGGCTGGGCAAGAACCTCTCAAATGGTTGCTCTCGGTGCAGGAGTTGTGGATGGTGGCATACCAGCCGGTCTGGAAGCTGTCCTTATTGAAGGTGAACGTGTTCGTCGTCATGGTTTCACCTCAACCGAGTTGGATCGAGCAAAGAAATCGGTTCTCAGATCCATGGAAGCGCTTTATCAGGAGCGAGATAAACAAGAATCCCGTGGTTATGCCTCAGAACTTATTCGTCACTTCCTGGAAGAAGAAGCCGTTTCTGGTATAGCATATGAGTATCAACTTTACCAGGAAACCATACCTGGAATTGGACTTGATGAAGCGAACGCGCTGGCACATAAATTTATCACAGATGAGAACCGTGTTGTCATGGCTTCGGGACCAGAAAAAGAAGGGGTTTCAGTTCCTGAAGAGGCAGAATTGGCTGCAGTCATGGCCAGCATCGCAACTTTAAATATCGACCCTTATATTGACCAGATTTCCACTGATCCACTCATCTCAGAGCTTCCCAAGGCTGGCGAAGTGGTTGAGAAAAAATATCATGAAGATATCGATACCTACGAATTACGCTTAAGTAATGGTGTTAAAGTGGTTTTGAAATCCACGGAATTTAAAAATGATGAAATCCTTTTTCAGGCCTACAGTCCTGGAGGTTTTTCTATCTTTAAAGACGAGGATCTTGTCACGGGTAAAATGGCTGACAAATTAATGGACTATAGTGGTCTTGGAAATTTCAGTCTCATGGATCTGCAGAAGTTGATGGCTGGTAAAGAGGTGGCCACCACACCTTATATCAACGCCCTCTATGAAGGTCTGCGTGGTTCTGTATCACCCAATGATCTTGAAATGCTTTTCCAGATGATCTACCTGCAATTCACAGCTAGTCGTCAAGATGAAGCAGCCGTTGCAGCCCTGATGACCCAATTCCGTTCACAGTTGGAGAACAAAAGTCTCAGTCCCGAGGCAGCCTATAGTGATACGTTTGCTGCAACCATGAATCTCTATCATCCCCGTCGTCAACCCATGACCGTTGAAAAGCTTGATCTGGTTGACCTTAACAGAGCTCAAGAACTATATGATGATCGTTTCATGGACGCTGGCGATTTTACCTTTCTCTTTGTGGGAAATTTTAAAAATGAAACCATGCTGCCCCTGATTCAGCAATACCTCGGTTCACTCCCTTCAACAGGTAGAAATGAAACCTGGGTAGATGAAGGTGTCATGACACCACAGAGTAAAGTTCAAAAAGAAGTCAAACGAGGTGTCGAGCCCAAGAGTCGCACTCGGATTGTCTTTCCTGGCAAGTTTGATTATACCCGCCAGAATCGCTATGACATGTACTCCATGATGCAGGTACTGCGCATTCGTTTGCGTGAGGTGCTCCGTGAAGATATGGGGGGTGTGTACGGTGTCAGTGTGTGGGCCAGTATGTCCAAGGAACCCCAGGCAGAATACTCACTGAATGTGACCTTTGGTTGTGCGCCTGATCGTGTCCAGGAATTGACCGATGCTGTTCTGGTTGAAATCAAAAAGATTATGCAGGAAGCACCTGATCAGGTGAATGTGGATAAGGTGAAAGAGTCTCAGCGTCGTGAACGCGAAATCAATATCCAGAAGAATTCATACTGGTTGAATTCCCTGGCTGTATACTACCGCGAAGGTCGTGAACTTTCAGATTTTATGAAATTCAACGAGCTCATCGATGGTTTCTCAGGTGAAGCAGCCCAGGCTGCAGCGGCAAAATACTTTAATCTGGATCGCATGGTTCAAGTGACCTTGAATCCTGAAGATTAATTCAGGATTACAATATCTACGAGATGGCTCCTTTATGGAGCCATCTTTTTTTACCCCGGTGCGCCTGAGAAATCCTATATATGCACATGAATAAGATAGTCATGCTCAACGAAGCCAGCTTATCAGTAGCTGCCGAGAAGCTCTGCCAGTCGGATGACAATCTTAAGTCTGTGGTAGATCAGTTTGGATTACCCCCATTATGGGCGAGAGCACCAGGTTTTCCCACCTTGATTCAAATTATTCTGGAACAGCAAGTCTCCCTGGCTTCAGCCAAGGCTTGTTTCGATAAACTCGATTTTGTCCTGCACAAATTGAATCCAGAATCGTTTTTGACTCTGGATGATACCGCATTACTGCGGATTGGATTTAGTCGTCAGAAAACCCGTTACTCCAGAATTCTGGCACAGGCAATCAAGGATGGGGCGCTGGATATTGATGCCCTGATTCATGACTCAGATGATGAGGTCTTCTCAAAGTTAACGGCACTAACCGGGATTGGCCCCTGGACAGCGAATATTTATCTCCTCATGGCATTGGGGCGACCCGATATCTGGCCTGGTGGAGATCTGGCTCTTGAAGTGGCTCTTCAAAACCTGCTGGGGTTGGATCATCGACCCAGGGGAGAGGAATTTCAACAATTGGCCGAAGCCTGGCGACCACATCGCGCAGTTGCAGCCAGGATATTGTGGCATTATTATCTATCGCGATAGGGTAAAATATATCAATTCATTTAATGAGGAAATTTTATGTCAGTTAAACATATGATTGATTTACCACTAGAGCCTATTGCCGCTGGAGAGAAGACCTCCAAGCAGGTTCTTATTTCTCCTGAAGAAGGTCCCAATTTTGCCATGCGTCGATTTGTCATTGAATCAGGTGGTTTTATGCCATTGCACTCCAACTCAGTCGAGCATGAGCAGTTTTGTATTGGGGGTGAAGCTGAAGTTGTGATTGGTGAAGAGATATTCACCGTCAAGAAAAATGATGTGGTCTTTATCCCAGCCAATGTCCCACATAGTTACAGAGCTACCGGTTCAGAATCGTTCGAATTTCTATGCCTGATACCAAACAAGGAAGATATCATAGACATAAAGGAGTAAAAAATGAGATCTAAGATTAAAACACTAGGCTCATTCCTGGGAATTCTGATTATTTTTACCACAATGATTTCAAGCTGCGATATTAAAGATGATCTGGATACCGAGAAGCGTCGATTATTAAATACGGATAAGCAATTTGCGCAGATGTCCCTTGATAAGGGGGCCGCTGAAGCCTTTAATCACTTTCTCACCGAGGATGCCATGGGAATGTCCCACAATCAGCATCCTGTCATTGGACGTGAACAGATGTACCAGGAAATGAAAGTTGGTCAGGAAGACTACCAGCTGGCCTGGGAACCTCAGCGAGCTGAGGTGGCTAGTTCAGCGGATATGGGATGGACCTGGGGCAAATATGTGCTGAGTTTCAAAGATGAAGACGGTGTTGAACAAAAGCGTTATGGTAAATACTTGAATATCTGGACAAGACAGGCAGACGGACAGTGGAAAGTTGTCGTCGATATGGGGAATTCCAGTCCGGAACCTGCTGGGTAGGACAATTTTAGTCAAAAATTAAACGGGAGTAAATATGGATGTTCAAGAGATCCTAAAACAGACAACCGAATTTATTGCCAACTATACCTGGAATGTTTTGGGCAGTCTACTCATTTTCTTTGTGGGTAAGTGGCTGGCGAGGAAATCGTCCTCCCTGCTGGGTAAGCTTTTATCAAAGCAGAACGTTGATGAAACCCTCATTCGTTTTCTGGACAATATCGCCTATTACGCACTCATGGTTGTGGTTCTTATGGCCGCTGCTGATCAGCTGGGAATAGATACGACCTCCTTCCTGGCAATATTTGGTGCTGCTGGGCTTGCTGTGGGATTGGCTCTCAAGGATTCCCTGGGGAATATTGCCAGTGGCGTTATGCTGGTCTTCTTTCGCCCCTTTAAACTTGGCGATTATGTCACTGCAGGTGGTGTCTCCGGTACCGTTGAAACCATCAATGTTTTTAACACGATCTTTCTGACGCCAGACAACCAGCGTATCATTGTACCCAATGGACAAATTACCAATGGGTCAATCACCAACGTCAGTGCCCATCCAACCCGGCGTCTTGATCTGGTTTTCGGTATTAGTTATGAGGACAATATTTTGACAGCCAAGGCGATATTTAAAAATGTTCTAGATTCTGAGCCTCGAATTCTGGAAGAACCTGCACCTCGAATATCAGTTTTGGAGTTGGCCAACAGCAGCGTGAATTTTTGCGTAAGACCCTGGGTCAAGTCTGAAGACTATTGGGATCTTAAGTTTGATCTCACCGAGAAGATTAAACTTGCCCTGGATGAAGCGGGAATCAGTATTCCATATCCACAAACCGATGTTCATCTGCATCAAGTAGAGAAATGATCCCTTTCAAGGAATTTCAAACGCAGGACAAAGCGCGGCTCTTCTGGCTATTATTTGGGCTCACAGTTCTCACAATTGTGGGAATGCAATTGACGGGATCAGCGCTTGTAAATGAGACTGCTCCAGGGGGAATTGTTACTTTTGAACTGGTCGGCACACTGGCTGGGAGTCAGGCTATTGTGGATTCCTGGCAGGGGTCAGCCATGACGTGGGCTGGTATCAATATGGGACTGGATTTCCTGTTTCTCTTCTTATACGGATTGACCATTGCATTGGGGTGTTTAATCTTGGCCAATCGGATACCGGAAAAATTTCAAAGCTTGAAAACTTTGGGGAGATGGCTGGCCCTTGGTATCCTGGTCGCTGCCGGTCTGGATGTCATTGAGAACATATCGCTTATTCTGCTGCTCACTGGCTCCGAAAATGAGTTTTTGTCACCCCTGGCTCGCTGGATGGCCATTCCAAAATTTGGATTGGTGCTCCTGTCTTTATTGTACATCGTGGGTGGCGGTGTGAGAGAGCTGATGAGCAGAACTAAAATGTCAAACGAGACAGCCTAGAAAAAAAGCTACAAATATTTAGAATGAAAAGTGGTTTGCCAGGCTAAGATTTTATGATGGCATGCTGAAGCTGTGAGCGAAGTTCCAGTACAACCTTCACATAGTTTTTAGAAGGATTGTATTTCCACACTGCTCGCCAATTGGCAGAATTCTCTGAAAAATCTGAACTGCCGATATCGTAGTTACCCCGTTTGAGTAGATAGTTGGCGATACTGGCCATGACATCAGCCCATTCAAAGGGTTCTCGAACCCCATCACCATCCATATCCACGGCATAGCTCTTAAAACTGGTTGGCATGAATTGTCCATAGCCAAAGGCACCAGCGTATGATCCTTTAACATCATGAGGTCCCAGACCATCAACTCGGCAGATCATAAACCAGGCAACCATTTCATCTTCAGCCCATTTTGCCCGACGGGGGATATTGTGGATGATGGTATGCAGGGAGTTAAAGACGGGGTAGGATGAAGCATAAAGTCCATATTGAGTTTCTACACCGACAAAGCTGAGGATCAAAAAGGGATCCACACCATATTGCTTGGCCACTTTGTGCAGGAGCTCGGAGTGCTCGTTGTAAAACTTCACACCACCATTTACGCGTTTATCATTCACAAAGATCTGACGATAGTCGATATAATCCATTTTTTCAGCAGGTCGGGAAAATTTATCTGAGATGTTGGGCTCAATTTTTATACCGGAATTGGAGAATACTTGCCAGGCATAAGCTGCTGGGACACCACTACGTCGCAAGCGTTTAATAACCCGCCCATACACCTGTCTGGCTTGCTCATTTTTTGAGATAAGGTTCACCAGGTCTTTTTCAACTTGATTGGACCAGCTGGTAGGAGCAGAACCATGTTTTGAGTCACGATCTGCATAGACGGATAGACCCGTCAGCAGTAGAATGATAGTGATTGTATTTCTCATGAATCCCATATAGTAATTCTTATTCATATCTACAAGTTACTTCAGTACAGTGATCTTCCGTGTGATCGAGAACTCATTGGCATCCATTTTTATCAAATAAAGACCTGAAGACACCTTCGAGGCATCCCAATGTGTCACATAACGTCCTGCACTCATTGTAGCATTCATGATCTGGTACACTTCCTGGCCCTGAAGATCAAATACACGAATACTCACCTCAGCATTTTGAGGCAGAGTAAAAGGTATACTGGTTGAAGGATTAAAAGGGTTGGGGTAATTGGGCTGTAGGGCAAACTCGAAAGGAGCTTTAACCCCCGTTTCATCCAGGGCTAGAACATCTCGGGCAATAGTCCGGAATGAAACACTCCAATCATCACCACCGATGCCATCTTGGTTTCCATCAAGTGGAAAGCCTGCCATATCAGTGGCTGTGGCCGCAAACGTGATGGTATAATCTGTAAAAAAATCAAGGGAGTCTGTGAGTATGAATGCCATACGTTTCGAGTCTTGAGTAAAGTGAAATGTACCCACAGCCGCGGGCTCGATGGTAAAGGATTCCTCCACAGAGGTCCTATTCATAGCTTTCGAAAAATCAAAATAGGGAATACTCCACGGAGTCCACAATGAATCACCCTCTGCTGGATGGGATTCAACGATGGTTGGAGGAGTTGTGTTTAGAAGTTGGATGGTAGTGAAGCTTGTCTGGTTTGCAGTCACTGTAACCGAAGATGTGTCTGGTGAGAACCCCTCAGCAGTAATGATCACCTCATAGATACCAGGTGTCAGACTATCCACTTTGAAGTAGCCATTATTATTTTCACCTCCGGAATAGTGATAGCCACCAGGTTCAATGGAGACTTCAATATTATTGATTGGCTGGTATTGATCTTCCAGACTGGCCAACGCAAAGTAGGAAACTGTCACATCAGGATTTCTGACCAATCCAGCAATTGCACCTACAGAAAAGCCGGGTTGTCCAAAATAAGCCAGGTAGCTTCGGGCCAGCGCCATCGCTTCATGCTTCCGGTAATCCAGATTCATCAAACGCCAGGATTCAGGAATATAATCGTGAAATGAACCTTCTGAGATAGTGGCTGGCATATTGGCTGGAACGAGGACCCCATATCCATAGGTCCAGGTTGGGTTTAAAGTCAAATCACCAATTGAAATGTCGTGTGTGGTTTGGTTAACATCATCTAGGAGAGGCGCCATAATGTTGGCCATAGTACGGGCCAGCGGAAAAGTAGGAGAACTAGTGGTTCCGTTATAAATAACCATTGCGTAATTCGCGGTTCCATTAAAACCATTGCTATGATTGCTGTTGAAGTAATCAGCATTAAAGGCATTGGCAACCCCTGCACGCTCAGACAATCCCAGATCATCTGATGTATCATTATTTCCGGTGCGGGTGATAGCTACCTCGGCACCCAATCCCAGTAGGATGCTTCTTAGCTCCAGCCCTTTGGTGAGATTTGATTCAGACTCCCAGAATCCCGTTGCAGCCATGTATCGATCATCACTTTCATGTCCCGAATGACCAGGATCGATGCAAATGCGAACTCCGTTTAAATCCTGTGAGAATGTGCTGGAAACCAGAGCAATGAGGATAAGTAATCTTTTCATACTTGACCTACTCAACGATCTCAATTGTGGTTTCAATGATTTCACCACGAAGCGTATGATAAATTAGGTGCAGTCCATCTGGTGCCCATTGTGGGTACAGCTCAATTTTCTCTGGGGTGTCAGTAATATTCCAGGAATGCAACCCATCATAGGAAATGATCCAGATTTCGGAATCCGTATACTGAACACCATCATCCAGATCCTTCATATAGACAAGATATTCTCCATCAGGTGACCAATGGGGAGCATGTACAAAGCCCAATTCATAAAGGATGTTTCCCTGAAGATCACTTACAAAAGTTCCGCCGCCTGTTTTGGTATAGACAAGTTTATCAGATGTGGGGGAAAGCTCTGACCATATGTAGTTTCCTTCACCCTGGGGAGCAATCACAGATACCTCTCCAGACTGGAATAGTTTCAGGGTCAATTTGTCGTTTAAAATGGTCGTATAGTCTTCCAGATTGCGTTCACGTTGACCATTGGAACCGTTTAGGACAACAGGAACTTCGTCGAGAAGGTAGATCAATCTATCATTGACCACATTGGCTGGCGAAACAAAACGTGCAGCCTCAGCCATGAGCTGATCCCCATTAGCGGTAGTTTTATACAATGAAGTGAATTTTCGGCCCTTCTGATATTCATCCCGACGATAAATGACAGAGCCATCTGTGAGGCTGCGTGGTTCAAAACCTGCCCCTTGTGAATTAGTGATTTCCCTGGTTTCCCCGGAAGACCTGTCCAGAATCCAGAGACCTGTATAGGCATTTTGAGTCAATAAAATGGATTTTCCATCAACAGTGTAAGATGGAAAATAGAAGGGTGTCTTGTTGTCCCCCAGCAGTACTTGAGTGTTTTTTACAATAATGTCTTTTGCCAGAAGACAGGAGGTCATAAGCATTATCATGGTGAGATATTTTGTTTTCAAAATAATATTTCCCTCGCTGTGTTCGCTACGTTTTTGCCACCCTCGTTAATTGTTTATGTCGATATGCAATCCTCATTACACAGAAAAGCCACGGAAATTAGTGATTACCAACTCCAGGTTGTGTGATCTGGCTTAACTCTGGTTACTTGAGAACCGTCACCTTTTGTGTCCTGGTCATCCCATTAGCCTCCAATCCAATAATGTAGACTCCGGAGGAAACATCTGATGCGTTCCAGCGGGTCTCATGATACCCAGTTGTGAGTTTTCCACTCAAAAGAGTCTCCACCGTTTCACCCCTCAGGTTATAAACTCTCACGCTGGTGTGAGCATCTTCAACAAGGGTAAATGGAATGGTGGTCCAGGGATTAAATGGGTTTGGATAATTGGGCAAGAGGGCCAGTTCAGAGGGTTGCTGCAGTTCCATCTCATCAACTCCGAGATAGTTTCTGGTCACAACCCGTAGATTGTCTATGTAGTAGGTCCCAGTATTGCTTTGTCCCGGTGTGTGGCTCAATTGGATGCTATCGAACTCAAGGGTTCCATTAAGATTTCCATCCCCTATCCAGGTTCCAGTACCATCTGCAGCCATGTCCCAACTGACCACTTTCCAGCCATACCAATCCACGATATACCAGGGGCTTACTTCATGGGCACCGGTACCGAAAATATTATCATCAACACAAAACCTGAATTTATTTCCATTTCCGTCACCAAAAACAAAGGCTTGCATGATTTTACTGGACGTGAAATGGACGTTGCGTCCAGGACCCCCACTCAGGTATTCACGAATAAGCCATGAACTGGCATTGGTGTCCCATCCATAATTCAGTTTGAGTGAGGTGTTGTCCGTCGCTGTAAAAACGCTTAGATCAGTGACAAAGCTCCTGGTGCAAAGTGGGGCCAGAATGCCAGAATTACTCCCGGAAGCAGTGATTTCCCACCAGTAATTGGCGGGGTTTGTTTCAAAATTATCAATATTTATAGCCTGATAACCAATGTTGCTTGTTGAAAAATTCATTTCAGTTTGAACCGTTCGCACATTGCCATATAGATCTGCGAAGCCTGACAATAGCCTGATGCGATAGGCTTCAACATCCAGCAAATCATTGGTGGAATAGATAACGAGGACACTTCTTGAATTGATCACATGATGTTCCAGAGTGAAGGGCTGGAGCTGTCCATCGGAAACTCGCTCAAAGATCACCAGGTCTGAACTGATACTATTGGGATGAAGCTCCTCATTCCAGGCCAGATTGATGATTGGTCTTTGATTAACTGTTGTTGAACCATTTGCAGGTGTGGAGGCATTCACAAATGGTGGAGATATATCTGGAGGACTGGTTGTGAATTGTATACTCCAATCGTCACCACCAACACTGTCCTGATTACCATCCAGGGGTCGCCCTAATAAATCTACTGCGGTACCAGCCAGGCTCATTGTATAGTCAGTAAGAAATTCCAGCGTGTCTTGCACTTGAAAGGTCATCCGCTTCTGGTCAGCTGAAATAGAAACCACTCCAGCGACAGGCGGGTTAATGGAAAAGGCTGCACCAACAGAAGCGCCATCCATGGCTCTTGAAAAAGTTATACTTGGATTACTAAAGGCTGAAAACGAAGATTCGCCATCAGAGGGACTGGATTCAATAACATAGGGTGGTATGCTGGGGACAAGCAATATATCTCGAAATGTCACAAAATCTGGAGACATGGCTGATAGCATGAGCGTGTCAGAAAAATAACCATCAGCTGATATAATGACCTCATGAGCTGTGTCGGGAAGATCCTCAAAAAAGTAAAAGCCATTGTGAAGCTCATCTCCATTGGGGAATTCGTGGAAGAGGGATTCATAGGTGTCAGTGGTATAGGCTTGACCATTCACCTCTACTGTAGCTCCATTAACACGAACTCCTGTTTCTGAATTGGTGATGATACCAGCAAGTATACCAGGATAGGGTCTGGCGATTTCAAATTTATCCAGAATGGTCCAGAACATACTATATGCCAGCATGCGGGTGTAATCGGTATTCATGTCAAGCTGGTTTTGCAGAGGATTGGTATGATGCCCTTGCTCGCTCAATTCGCTGGGCATGTTGGTGCGTCTATTTACTGAAAGGTAAGGACCCTGAAATCCGGTTTGCGAGCAGGTTCCATAAAAGCTGCAATCTCCAGTTGATCCCCAACTATGCTGGGGGATGCGCATGACATCAGCAAGAATATCTACCATAATATCACTCATGGCCTCGCCACCTACTGGTGGGTCAGGAGTTCCATTCCAGAGCTCACCCCAGAGCAATAAAACATTATTATGGGTTGTTGCTCCAGCATTACTGTGAATCGAGTGATACCATGATGCTCCCCGATTGTTTGCGTCAGTACTTCTTTCAGAGAGACCCACTTCGACCTGATCGTTGTATCGGGAAGACCAGACGGTATCAATGTCTGTTTTTGAGAGCAGCAACTGACGCAAATGAAGGGCCGTCTGAAGCGTCTCCTCAGCTTCTGAGTAACCATTAACACCCATATTCTGAGTGATGCTATGACCAGGGTCGACAAAGATGTTCCAACCTGACAAGCCGGTAACCTGAGCATTTAGCATTGATGCAGCCAGAACGAGGAAGACTATAGATCTTTTCATATCTACCTCCAACCCACTTGTTGAATGAAGAGTTGGCCGCGCTGATCCGTATCATAGACAAGCCATTCACCATCAGGTGACCACTGAGGGTTCATTTCAAAAATGAGGGGTGTCTCGGTCAATTTTATACGAGAGCTGCCATCAACATGGATAGCATAAATATCTGAAGCGGTGATGGAATGGCCATCATCGGAAGTGAGCATAAATGTGATCCATTCTCCGTTAGGAGACCAGTCCGGTGCGCTGCCTCGTCCGAGGCTCATGCGATCTTCTCCATCCACCTTAGCCAGCCATAAGTTTTGACCGGCAGTAGAATAAACGACCTGTGAACCATCGGGGGAGATGGCATAACTGTAGATATGATCCTGGTCAGAGAACAGTGTGGTTTCTGAGGACCTGCCGGTGCTTTGCAGGACCAGTCGGTTTTGAAATCGACCATCTTTTATATAGTTAAGTGGTGGTAGGGATACTTCCTGGTTGGAATCATCTGTTTTAAAGCTCTCAAATTTTTCAGCAAATGTGAGATACAATTGTGAATCATCATCTGTCCAGACAGGTGTGCCGCTCATTCTGGAACGGGGCTCTGAGAGGGTTTCCATAACGCCATCGGAGACATTGAAACTGACTAAAGTATGGGAGCGTCGCATTTTATTGAAATGTGAAATTTTGGATGCGATTCGGGTTCCATCATGAGACCATGCAAATCCATATCCGGCAGAGTAATCATTGCTGATCTGCTGAACATTTCCCGTGGGGAAATCCAGGAGATATAAACCGGTATAGCTGGCACCTCCAGCAGCAACCTGAACTCCACTGGGTGACCACTTCGGTCCCATGTAATATTCTCCAGGTCTACTAAGTGCAACTGGGTCGCCCTTGGTCTCAATTTGCTTTGCTAGAACTGCCGAGGAACAGAGAAGCAGCAAGCTGATGAGTAATCCCGCTTTATTTGTCATGGCTATCTCCAATTATGTCGTGATGATCCATAGATCAACTAGTTTGTAAATATACTTACCAAACTAAATACAGAAGGGTCCACCTGCAAATATCAAAAGCTTAACATTCATAATAACCTGAAGTGGTTTTTGGTATTGCTCATGATTAGAAAATATAAAAAACCCAGGTTCAAAAAGAACCTGGGTTAACATTTTTTAGACAGCAAAGCGTGAGGAAATCTCTAAGCTAATTGATCAATCACCTCATCATCACTCAAGGGGAAGCGGCCCAATTCTTTTTTTGAAAAGATCAACTTATCATCTTTCCAAATATTATATGCTCCCCCGGAGGAAGGCAGGATGGTCAGGTTGTCAACTTCATTGCCAAATTTATCTAGAATGCCTGCAACCAAACTGGTTGCTCGAGGTAGATAGTTTCAGGTAACGCAATATTCAATTTTAATTTGCATAAATATCTCCTTTATCCTTTAAACTAAATTTTGCAACTCAGCTTGACAACTCCTGAAAATTTGGATTAGTATCACGGGATGTTAGTCGAAGTCCCCACATTAGATCATCCAACCCTGCTTTTTGATTGCTATTGCAACTTGTGTAGCGGATCCGTACTCGCCATCATCAGGCGGGACCCCCAGGCTATTTTTCGTTTTATCAACCTCCAGTCAGATCTGGGACAAGCACTTCTGGATCAGCATAAGCTCAATAGGGATGATATTGATTCGGTGGTGTTGCTACACAATAAATCATGTTCTATAAAAAGCGATGCTGTCCTGGATGTCTTTCACCTATTGGGTGGATTCTATCGACCGCTGGCAATTTTTAAATACTTGCCTGTTTCATTCCGCAATGGGATATACGATTGGATCGCTGGGAATAGATATACCTGGTTTGGAAAAAAAGACGTCTGCATGATACCGACGCCTGAGCTGAAAGAACGCTTTCTTCCCTAAGTGATCGCGCTATGCCTGATTTCTGCTTTGCGGATACTCCCTGTAATAAATTGGACGGCAATGAGTGAGACAAGACTCATAACAGCACCGGCAATAAATGGGATCCGATAATCAACAATCCAGGCCAGACCACCTAGCACAGGGATAACTACAGCTGCAATATGATTGATGGTGAAACCCATGGCCATAGTGGGTGCCATGTGGTCGGCATCGCCCACCTTTTGGAAGAAGGTGCGAATACCCATGGAAAAATTGAAGAAAATATGATCAAGAATATAGAGTACAGCAATGACTGCCTTGGTTTCTACTGTAGCATAGGCAATAAAGACAAAGATCAGGCTGAGATACTCGACGGAGAGTACCTTTTGCTCACCAAAACGAATAATGGCTTTTCCAATCAAGGGACTTAGAAAGTAATTGATGGCATTGTTGAGCATGAATAGCATGGTAATTTCTTTAACACTAAATTGAAATTTTTCCACCAGCAGGAAAACGGCAAAAGCCACAAAGATCTGGCGACGAGCGCCTGCCATAAAAGTCAGGAAGTAATAGAGGCTGTAACGTTTCCTGAAGATCATCTTCTTTTGCTGGGGAACTACATCATTCCGGGTAGGATTTTGAAACATACCCCAGAGTCCAGCTATGACAATGAGTCCACCAAGAATACCAAACATCAATTCATAACTGAGAACCGAGCTGGCACCCAGCAATACAAAACCAATAACGATGGCAGATGCAGAAGAATAGCTGCGCAATTTACCCATGACCCAGGGGGAGGTGTGTGTATCAAAATATTGTAGCGTCAGGGACTGATTCGTAGTTTCAAAATAGTGAAAACCAAAACTCATGAGCAAGGTGGTGAAAATCAAGCCGGTAAAAGAGGGGAATACACCTGTAAAGCTGATTCCAAGACCCAAAATAGCCACAGATAAGGCTGAAAGACGATGCTCTTTGATAACCAGCGTGACAAAAACCACAAGGAGGGCCAAAAAGCCAGGGATTTCTCTGACAGATTGAATCACACCTATATGGTTGCCGCCTAAACTTACAACATCAACGGCAAAATTATTGAAAAGGGTCTGCCAGACCTGAAAGCCCATGGTAGTCACAATGGACATGACAGCCAGGAATAGGAACATGCGATCTTGTCGGGCTTTTTGCATAGGCGGCAGGCTAACCCCAAAAGTGAAAATATGGAACGCCTATTCCCGATTTTTATTGATCAATTAAATAGAAAAAAATCTATTATATTAGTCATAATGTAAAGAGTACTTGTCATTATATCAATTATAAATTACATTGCGCTCGATTTGAAATGAGGTGAATAGTGGAATTAGAGAATGAATTAAAAGTGTGGCGTGCGAGACGCGATATCACACAGGCACAATTAGCAGAAGCTGTAAAACTCAGTCGTCAAACGATTCACTCTATTGAAAGAGGGAAATTTGTACCTTCAGTGCTTTCTGCGCTGAAGATTGCTGCTTTCTTTGGAACCAATGTGGAAGCAATATTTTTTGCCAGAAGGGATGAGAGATGAAATTTCGAGGGAATTATTTACTCATGTTTAGTGTTCAATTTTTCAGTGGATTTCTAACCTACTATTTCTGTGTACAATTTGGATTAATAGGAGTCGCCATCGGTTTCCTTCCATTCCTGCTTGCGCTTATTGCCGTTCAGGTGAAACATGATCCCGATGAGAGAGAACTGTCTCTCGTGCATAAAACCGATAGTGCTCAAAGTATTGTCATAGCTGTTGCAATGGCAATTGTCTATTTGTGGTTTCCTGATTTGAACTGGTTTTATCTCTTTGTGGCAAATATTTCAATAGTTCGCGGGGCCATCGGCGTTGGGTTATTCCTGACGAGTTGATGATTTAGCCAGGTTACCAGAGAATGTACCGGCTCAGAATTGAGCTGGAAAATGGTGTTGCCCAATTAAGCAGGCAAAGAATAGAAGGATATGGTCAATGAAGCGAAGAGAATTTATTATCCAAACGGGAACCATCATTAGCGCAAGTGTGCTATTCCCAGGCACAATTCTGGCTGGAAGCAAATCAGCGCAAACATTGGTGGGATCTCGCCGTCCCAATCCTGATAACTATCCTCAACCTATTATGAAGGCAATCTCCATGGGGATGAATGCCCCCAATCCACACAACTCACAAGCCTGGAAGTTCAAGATTCTCTCTGATTTTGAAGCACTACTGTATCTTGATGAGTCAAGACTTTTACATGCCACAGATCCACCGGGTCGTCAAATCCATATCGGTTGCGGGTGTTTTCTGGAAACCCTGCGTCTTGGTGCATCTACCCTGGGTTATACAGCAAAATACGAGTTGTTGCCAGAAGGTGAATACCCACTCGAAGAGGCTGGGTTGAAGCCTGTCGCCTTCGTTAAGGTTGCAGCAAGTGCCACCGAGCCACTTCCTCTCTCTGACTCAATCTTCTCCCGCCAGACCAACCGATCACTCTATGAGGGTGAGTTGATGACCAATTCAGAGTTTGATTCCATAACCGCTTTGACAACAGCAAAATATTCAGAACTCAGCTTCCATTCTGCACCTGAACGCCTGAAAGAAATGGTGGATATTCTCTATGAAGGCATGGTGGTGGAGGCAAACACACACGTGACTTACGATGAGTCCCGAATATGGTTTAGGAGCAGTCAGAAAAAAATTGAGACCAAACGAGATGGTATCAATCTGCGTACAGATGGCACGAAGGGGCTCTTGCTCTCCATTATGGAGTTTATTGTGAATGAAGAAAATGAAGAGAGCTGGCATAAACCAACTGCCATCAACGCATTTTTAAAATCCTATGGCAAAAAAATCTACACTGCCAAAGGAATAGTTCTCTTTAAGACCCAGTCAAATACAATGTCAGACTGGATTCTTACAGGCATTGATTATGTAAGATTTCAACTTGCAGCAGATCAGTTGGGCTATGTTATACACCCCGTAAGCCAGGTTTTACAGGAATATCCTGAAATGGATGATCTCAGAGCTCGCTTCAATGGGCTGGTTGGTGTATCAGAACCCTCTAAAATTCAGATGGGAGTTCGTATTGGCAGGGGTGAAAAACTATACTACTCATACCGCAGAGAACCAGAAAACCTATTGATCTGATTTCGTCTGATTTTTTTTGCTGGATTTCAGCAGTATTCCTCTGGAAATATCGCCCTCCAGGGTTTTACTTGCTACAATTTCTCCCCGCCTGATAACTGTTTCAGGAAATAAGGCAGGAAAATCTTTGTAGGCGTTCCAATCCAGCGATGTTTCCAGCCTGGATTCCCAATCATTAGCGATTGACCAGGGATCGACAATCATCAGATCAGCATGCAAACCTGGTTTGATACTACCCTTAAGATGATCAAGGGCAAAAATTTTAGCAGGATTTCGGCTGGTCAGGCGAACCAACAATTCCAGATTAAGATGACGCTCCATGAATTGAGCTAGCAAGGTGGGAAAAAGGGTCTCAACGCCACCCATTCCATTGGGAATGTCTTGAAAGCGAGTTCCCATTGGTTTGTCTGCCAGACAAAAGGGGCAATGATCAGAACCAATGGTATGAATCTGGCCATTTTGGAGACCTAGCCACAATGCCTCGCAATCTGCATCGGTACGTAGAGGTGGACTGGATACAAACATCTGCCCATCAGCCCTCTCGTACATCTTATCTGAGAGCAGTAAATAGTGGGGGCAGGTCTCAACTTTTAACAGGGGATATTCAGCTGCTTTAGCCAAACCCGCTGCAGTATTAAGATGGACGATATATATGGTGCAGTTCGTTCGAGCAGAGATTTCTCCCAGCTGACTCACCGCTACCAACTCAGCTTCAGCTGGTCGACTCAAACCATGATACCGGGAATGGGTTTCCTTCCCTTCAGCAAAGGGCTCAGAGGCTCGGGTGATGACATCATTGTCTTCAGAGTGTACCATGAGGATACCATGATGCTGTGCAATAATTTCTGCCACAGCTTCAATTTCATCATAGGTCAACATCATGTTTGCTTCAGCGTAGGTAGTAAACACTTTGAAGCTGTTGAACCCTCGGGCGATCAATTCTGGAATCTCAGCCAGAATTTCCGGCTCGAAACGAGTGATGTTAATATGAATACCCACATCACAAAGGGACTCACCAGCCAGCTCAATACGAACATTAAGGCTTTCTGTCAATGATTGTCCTGATTCTAGCACACTAAAGTCCAGGATGGTGGTTACCCCTCCGTGGAGGGCAGAGCGGCTTCCTGAGGCGAATGTGTCCGCAGAATAGCCACTTTTGATTGGTATTCCCATGTGTGTGTGCGGATCAATGATTCCAGGGAATATCCATTTTCCACTGGCTTCCAAAACCCGGGTGTTCTCTGGTGGATGAATAACTGGAGCTATTTCTACAATCAGGTCGTTCTTGATGAGGACATCTTGAATTTCCTGGCTGTTAGGTCCGATGACCAGACCATTTCTTATGAGCAAAGAACTCAAGCTGATTTCCCACGGTAGACTGATATAATTTCTGATAAAATGCTAATGGCGATCTCTGGTACTGTCTGGGCATCTATATCCATGCCTACTGGTGCATGAACTTTTGCCAAGGCTTCCTTGGTAAAACCCCTGGAATGAAGATTTTCAGATAATAGCTTCCATTTCCGGGCACTACTTACGAGTCCGATATAGCGAGCCGAAATATCAAGGGCATGAGATAAGAGTTGACGGTCGTGTTTATGTTCCCGACTGGCAATGAGGATAAAATCTCGCTTTGGAATGTGTGAAACAGCTTCCCGATTTATCGGGAACTCCGTTTGAAGTCTTTCTGCATAAGGGAATCGTTCAGGAGTTATCAATTCTGTTCGATCATCGTAGACCTTGACTTGAAGCTCATTAAAATGAGCCAATTGAGCCACAGCCTGACCCACATGTCCCGCTCCAAAAATGTGCAGCATGGGTGGAGAAAACACCTGCCACATGAGATAGAGGGAATCACCCTGAACCAGAGATCTGGTGAGTTGATTTTCAAATATACCTCTTAGCCGTTTTTCCAGTTCAGCCTCTGTATCCTCAATATCCTGGCGAGAGGTCACAATTTGTCTGTGGACTTGAGTCGGAGCGTCTCCACTGATATGGAGTTTAACCATAAGTTTCTGATTAAGGGCGGACTGTTGGAGCATGTCGCCATAAAAAGTTTCCAGTTCAGGTGAGAAGGGCTCAACAAGAACTTTCAACGTCCCGCCACATAATCCCACATCAGCATCGACATCATTCCCAGTCATGTCAAAATCAAACAGACTTGAACTAGTCTGGGAAATCATTTTCAGGGCAGCCTGACTGACTTTCAATTCCATGGATCCGCCACCAATGGTCCCCAGAAGTGTACCGTCTTCCAGAACAAGCATCATGGGATAGTCTTTCCGTGGAACTGAGCCTTTCCATTGAACCACAGAACAGAGCATTGCCTTATTTGCTGCCTGATGGGATTTCCATTGATGCATGAGAGCTTTAATCATGAGGGTGTCTCATTATGGTGGAGCACAATCGCTTCAAATACACCAGCTGCAATGGTACGGGCTTTTTCTGAGATTTGCAGATATTCCACAGATTCTCCCCGAGGGTCAATGTCACCAATTTTCATTCCCTTGACCACAGGTGTGTGCTCAGAGATCATACCGCGAACCATGCCATCCAGAGGAGCATAGACGGGCTTATCGTTGTTGATCAATGCAAGTTGCTGCCCTTTAGTCACAAGCTCTCCAAATTGGGTAGACCACTTTATTTGGCCAGTTCGTGTAGCCCGAACCAATCTTCGCGTGGTTTCCCCTCCCAGGTTCCCGGGTATACCTGAATCTGCCAGAGGTGCCCCCTTGGAGATGATGCGACCAAGATTGTGTCCTCGCATGGTCTCGATAGCACGATGACAGTTTTTGTCAACTTCAAATCCTGGTCCTAGCCCAATGACCAGATCTGCCCAGGTCCTGAAATCTTCAGTATATTTTTTTAACATGCGTGCATCGATTATGATCGAGGGCTTAAATTCAAGCAGCTTCTCTGGATCATCCTCAAACATGGGAATGTGTTTCCAGGGTTTGGATGGGTTTAATTTATGCGATTTAGCCTTTTTCGACTTAATTCCCTCTACTTCGGATTTCCCCTCTACCAGTGCACCACTGAAAGTCACTGGTCTTCGAATAGCCAGAGGAGGAGCTATATCTGACAAAAATACATGCAAGCCGATCCGATGCAGTAGATGGGCTACTCCGCTGCCTAATTCTCCGGCACCTCGAACCCAGACCAGATTATTATCGAGCATTTTCAAACTCCAGATAGTGGTCCATATCCATACTCACACCTTCGTCAGGTACATCGATAAATAGAGTATCGGACCGAAATGTTTCAATCACCTGACGTCCCCCCACATCACCTGTGGCAGCCATAAAAAAGGGTGATAGTTCAGTGGAAAAAAAGGTGGGATGCCCAGGTTTGTTCTGGTGACGAGGTGCTAAAATAAGGGGCTTTTTCTCATTTAATTTATCAATGAGGCTGGAAACGGTCTTTCGCTGTATAAAGGGTTTGTCACCAGGACAAAAACACCAGTAGTCATAGGTCCGTCCTGCTGCCTTGACTCCGGTAACGACAGAACTGGCCATACCTGAATGAAAGTCTGTATTAAATTCGTATATTATTTTATCATCGAAGCGTTGGTCCAGAACCGCTTGGATCTTTTCACTCTGATAGCCAAGAATGACATAAACATCCAGATCAAACTCGATAAAAGTGCTTACGGTATGCTCAATGGCAGTGCGGTCTTCCAGCACTTCAAGAAGTTTGTTGGGAGGAAAGCGTGTGGAACGACCAGCCGCAGTGATAATCATTGCCAGATTGAGCATTAATTAACCTTTTGAATCTTGCCTTGTTCTATACTGCCGTAATAAACCGAATCATGACTCAGGCGTGAAAGGGTTTTTGCCAATTCAAAAGCTTGATCAGGATAAACATCAGCCTTGTTTACAAAATAGGTCAATTTGGTTTCTTTGGGCACCTTCTGGAGATATCCATATTCACTGGTGAGGACACGTGCGATGAATATGGGATCAAGTAGGTGGTTGGCATTCACATCCCAGAGCTCTCTAAATAATTCTGGTCGATGCACCATTTTTCCATCTACTCTGGCACCTACAGCATCTGCTCCCACCACGATAATGGCATGGGTAGCAAAATGGGGAATAACTGGATCAAAGGGTTGGTGGGCTTTGATGGGTTTTTTTCTCGCCCCATCACACTCAAAGATTGTCAGATCCGAAGCCCCATGCACTACCTGAAGTTGGTCAGGCTCAAGCCCAATAAGTTTATGCTCATTTTCCTGGCCCCCCATGATGTAAAGGGGATTAATCTCCAGCAAAGCTTCGCGATTTTCCTCGACTTCAAATTCAGGAAAGAAGTGGACCTGGTGCTGTGATGAAATTCCAGCTTTTGTGAGGGAGGAAAGCGTGACATGGTCATAGGGTTTTGAGAGTTCATTGCCAAGCTCATAAAGTAGAGCCGTTTTGCCTCCACCACCAAGAATACCCACACAGCTCTTGTCTGCTTCGGCTACATTTTGAAATAAGATTTGAGAGAAATTCATGAGGGAATATAATCAGAATTTTTAGTGCTATGCTTCTAACATTACATAGTGGAGTTATTATAGTTAACTCAAATTACATGTTTCGTCATCCCGAGTGGAGTCGAGGGATATCAATTTTGGATTAAGTTGAGCTCTCATCTCTCGACTCCGCTCGAGAAGACGTTCAAATGATATGCAGAGTGGATTTTTTTATATATGTACAACAATTTTCCCCTGGCTATTGCGGGATTCCATGAGCCTGTGCGCCTCAGCCATCTGCTCAAACTTGAATTCGTGCCCTACGATGGGTTTGAGACCATGTTGAAGGGTGTATGCGCTCAGGTCAGTCCATATTTTCATCATCCGTTCAGTGTCTTTCAAGAGATAGCCCAGATGACTGGCTCCCACCACCTGTGAAGCTGTGGCCATGGCATCAATTTTAACACGGGGAATGTCCTGCCAGGTTTTCCACCAGGAAAACGGATTCAATTTTTTCAAATTCAGACTGGCAAAACCAATCACAACCAGTCGTCCAAAGGGGTTCAACACATCCATACTCTTGCGGAAAACCTCACCACCCACAACTTCAAGAATGACATCCACACCCTGCCCACCCGTTTTCTCACGAATGAACTCAACAAAATCCTCGGTGTGGTAATTAATGGGATAGTCTACTCCCAGCTGGCGAATTAGATCCAACTTGGCATCTTTGCTGGCAGTCCCAAAAACTTCGCATCTAAGCGCTTTCGCTAATTGAACAGCGGCAGTCCCAACGCCACCAGCAGCGGCTTGAATCAGAACACGATCAGTCGCTCTAATTCTACAGACTTCGAACAGAGCCACCCAGGCTGTCATAAACTGGACAGCATACCCGGCATTTTCAGCAGGGCTGAAATTCTCAAAGGCTGGCAGAATCTGACTGACTGGAACCACTACTTCCTCGGCATAACACCCAAATTGCCCGACGACAATGACAGGGGTTCCAACCTGAAGATGAGAGACTCCCTCACCCAGCACCTCAATTTTTCCATAGGCTTCCATGCCAGGGATGTAAGGACGTTTGGGAGCCCAGCCATATAGTCCCTTGCGACTCTGAATCTCTGCGTAATTCAAACCAATGGTTTCAATCCGAACTCTGACTTCATTCTGGCCGATGGGGGTTGAGGCCACATCTGAGATTTTTAAAACGTCTGCACTGCCAACCTTATTGAGGACGTAAGCTTTCATAAATATTCCTTATTCCGGTGTTTCCTGATTTCTAAGGTATTATAATGTTTAAGGATATCATCCAAGAAAAAACTTCTCCATCTGTTACCCGTTGGAGCACACGAGTTTGTCGCCTCCCCAGGTGCAGCATCATAAAAACGTATAAATACCCGCACGGGAAAGAGAAAGTTGTGATCAAATGACCGAAAATAGTAACTCCGGACATAGTGACTGATTGTTGGTTGAATGTGTAACAATATAAATATCAATAAGATATGATATCTTAAATCTCTAAATAAAATGAGTCTGTGACATTTATCAACTGTAAAATTAAAGGTGAGAAAGATTATCATTTAGCACTTGTTGACCCAATTCGCGCCGTCTATACTGCCTGCCCAAAGACAATAACCCTATGAAAAAATCCAACTTACATAAAATTAAAAAAAAAGATAGCCACGATAGAGGAAATATGAAATACAGACACATTATCGCATACACAATGATCTTGCTCGCATTCTGGGCAGTTCATGTTAATCGTGAAGCGAGACATCATACTGAAATTGAAAACATTCTTGCTCATGAATCTATGATTAAAGACTCACTAAATACCTACATGGTAGAAATGGCAGCCGCCCTGGATCTCTTTACTGAGGGACATCCATTGATATTTACTGCCTACAATGCTCTGGTTGGACAGACAGATGATACACCCAATATCACAGCCAGTAACAAGCAAATATTTCCTGGTGTTCTGGCCTTGAGTCGTGAGCTAATCACCAGATATGGACATGGGGGCGATATTCAATACGGTGATAAGGTCTGGGTGGTAGTACCCATGCAGGTTGAAGACACCATGAATAAACGCTGGCGTGGTCGTGGGGATGTCTTCATGCTGGACTATGACAAAGCGGTTCAGTTTGGTAGAAAATCAGGCATTCTCTATCATCAGGGCGATGACATTGAATATGCCAGTGCTATTCAAGAAGATAAAGAGACTTTTGCTGCGATCAACTAAGCGCAGATTTACATAAATAGAAAAAGAAGGGGCTGTCCTAAAAGGGCAGCCCCTTCTTTTTTTAGTTGGGGTATAGAGATATATGCTGGTTGTTATGCATGTTAAGAACACAGCTCCTATTAAGTTAGCCTTAAAGCATATGAACAACATCTTTTGCACCTATTTTCCTCTAGTCTAGTTGATAGAACAGGAAAGAGTCGTGTAACTGTCTCAGGTGAGCAGATTTGGTCTTTTACTGTTGATAAATACCTTGAGAATGGATTTTATACAAATCTGTGAAAGTCCGTGTGAATCCGTGGCTAAAAAGAAAAAGGTATCATCAGGTTCTGAAAACTAATTCCCTTGAAGTATTCTAGATCCGTATCCGCTCATAGCGATTCCCCCAGGTTCCGTGGGATTGCTCAAACACACCCGGCAGGTTCTGTCCACATGAATCACAACATCCTTTTTCATCAAGGTGCCACCCCGTAATCGTGTAGCCCGCTCTGCCAATTAATGTTGTACCACAAGCCAGGCAGGTGGTAGATGCATTTTCAGGATCATGGACATTTCCCAGATAAACATAATTGAGACCATTCTTCACAGCAATTCGTTTGGCATTAAGCAGAGCTTGGTGAGTCGTTGGTGGATGATTCATCAATTTATAATCAGGATGAAAAGCTGAAAAATGCAGAGGGACATCCGGACCGAGGTGTTCAACAATCCAGCTCGCCATTTCATCCAGTTCTTTCTCTGAATCATTTTCTCCAGGAATGAGCAAGGTGGTGATTTCTGTCCACACTGAAGTCTCTTGAACAAGATATTCAAGGGTATCCAGAACCGGTTGTAGGGAACCGGCACAAAGCGCATGGTAAAATGATTCGTTGAAACCTTTCAGGTCCACATTTGTCGCATCCAGATGTTGAAAGAAACCTTCACGAGCGGTCTCATTTATATAGCCGGCAGTTACGGCGACGGTTTTGATACCGGACTCATGACAGGCAATTGCCGTATCCACAGCGTATTCATAAAAAACAACTGGATCATTATAGGTGAAGGCCACACTATGACATTCATGATCCTGAGCGACCTGAGCGATGGCTCCAGGGGTGGCAGGAGACTGGAGAATATCCATCTCTCGTGATTTGCTCATATCCCAGTTCTGACAAAACTTGCAGCTCAGGTTGCAGCCTGCAGTCCCAAAGGAGAGCACGGAACTCCCAGGATAGAAATGATTAAGGGGCTTTTTCTCAATGGGATCAATGATGAAGCCACTGGAACGACCATAGGTGGTTAGTTCAATCCTGTCACCTGTACGTTTCCGGACAAAACATAGACCTCTCTGTTCATCAGCAAGTGTGCAGAACCTGGGGCACAGCGTGCATTGAAGTCGTCCATCGGTGTTTTTGACGCTAAATTGAGGGTGTTGGGGATTCATATTGTTCTAATTGTTTCACTGATTTGAGTTGCTAATCAACCTCATCACGAAACTCAAAACTGTAGAATTTCTGGCAGGATATCGAATCTGACCAATATCCCTCTGGGAAACCCGCCTTCTGTTTGAGATGTGACAGAAATGAATCTACATCTGGCAGTTTATCCCACACGGCAGGTAGAAATAGACCACGATGATGTCCATCGCTGATGATGAGACCGTCTCTGCCAGGTACAAGTTGATGTTTTAATTCCTCTTCAGAGTTGACGATCATCTCCATAGGTTGAGTCAACACAGAAATCTTTATATGGAGTTGCTGGAATTCGGTTTGTGTTAGTGGCTTAAAACGGGGATCTGTGAAAGCAGCATGCCAGGCATTTTCTGCCACATCTTCCACCAGGGATCTATAGGCCTCTACGGAACCGATACAACCTCGCAAAGCTCCCTGTTTTTCAAGAGTGACAAAAGCAGCTCCTGGTGCATTGAGATCGGGATCAAAATTGTCCGGATTGGTACGGAGAGGTGAGCCATGATTCAGGCCATGCTGAATGGATTCTCTGGCGAGAACCAAAAGCTGTCTTTGTTCAGCTTGATTAAAAGTGGCTACTGTCATTGGCTTTGGCAAACGTGTTATTTCAAGAGGAGCATTTTAATAACCTCGCTATGAACTCCATGGTCAATTTTCGCGAAGTAAACACCTGCTTCTACAGCACTTCCGCTCACGTTCCAGTTAACTGAGTAAACACCAGCTTCCTTTTTTTCTGAAACCAGAGTTTCTACCACTCGACCATTGAGATCATAGATACTCAGTCGTGTGAAGGCACTTTCAGTAAGGGAAAATTTAATAGTCGTACTGGGATTAAAGGGGTTTGGAAAGTTTTGAGATAGACTGAATGATGTGGGATTATTACTTTCATTCAATCCTGCAGTGATCTGATCTACGATTCGAATCTCATCCAGGGATAACTCGCTGGTGCCGAAATCAGAGTGCTCAGCAACAAATTCAAATACATCAATATCAGACCAATCAAAAAGACCCTCAGGATCGAACCAGGCACCATCCCAGGATCCAGTTTCTACAAATTCGCTAAGTGGAATCTGAACATACTGCCAGGTACCATCCCATTCAATATCTGAAATGGATATGGTCTTGGTCACTCGCCACGGATGATCCTCTGGTAAAGCATTTTTTGTATCTATAAAGCGGATGTCGAAACTAACAGGCTGTCCAACTCCTCTTACCCAGTATGTGAGAAGATTTTCTTCATTCAATAATCTGGAAAGATCCCGATCTGGTAGAAAATTAAAGCCGATTCTTTCGTATAGCGTTGCCTGAGACCAGCTAAGATGATAGCTACCCGCTTTAGGATTATTGGACGTGTACAGGGTAACGATGCCCTCAGTATTAAAGTCTGGGAGAATATTCTGACCAATAAAATCATCATAAATATAGAATCCCACGGAGTCAGCCTGAGTCACGAAAACCGTCTGGGGCGGTGTATTGAAGCCCATGACCTCCAGGAGAGGTATGTTCAAATCATGATCAAACATTCCATTACTGTATCTCTCAAACAGGCCAAATCCTCCATGGTAATCCCACATAGTCCAACCGATATCAAGCGAATCCAGATAGTGAGTTGTTGCTCGATACCATTCAACCCGCTGAGCAGGATCAGAGTTGTGATTAAGAACTCCAAACTCACCACAAAAAATTGGGACATCTCTGGAAGCACGAAAACTTGCTGCTATATCAATGAGACTTCTCATGTGGGCGACGTTACCCTGGCTTGAGTAACTTGACATATTACTATGAACCCAGGTTCCGATCAACTCAGGTGGAACAGGTGGCATAGCTGATGCCCCATAGGGGAAAGGGACTCCCACCAATGGTTCCAGTGAGGGATCTGTCCAACTGGCGCCCTGGTGAGTGAAAATAAAGGGATCGTAAAAATGAAAGGTATAGATGAGATTGTCATCAGTATAGTTCATCATATCATCAAGATTATTGTAGCTATTCCAGCTGGAGGGTCCCACGATAAGCGTACGGTTTGAATCAGTCTGTCGAATGATGTTCACAATGTTTTGCTGGATGGTATCCCAGATAAAATCCGAAATGCCCCAGGGCTCATTTTTTATCTCAAAATAAAGGGTTGAATCCCGATCTAAAAAGTGTGCTGCAAGTTGTTGCCAGATCATTGATAGGGGTTGATTAATGGCTGGTGTGGTGGCTCCACCTGAATCGAAACTGTGGTTGTCCAGAATGAGATGTAGCCCTAAATCCTCAGTCCAATCAATGACTTGATCCAGAAAATCAAGCAAGATGGGATCAACTATATAGTCGGGGTCCCCACTACTCATCCCATGAAAATTGATAGGGAGGCGAATCACATCTACACCAAGGCTTTGAATATCCACAAAATCATCATAGGTATAGCGTGAAAATTGGACTTCCTGAATTGAGCTCTCCTGAAACCAGTTACTGAGATTAACACCTTTCTCAAATGGGACGGTCGGTTGGGCTGTAAGGGAGTAGACAGTCAGGAGCAGGAGGATCAATATCATTTGAAAGCGTTTCATAATATTTCCCTTTTAGGTTTAAACTTCAAATAGTCCCCAGGCACCATATCCAACAACCTGGTCATTGCGGCCAGACGTATCACCGGAGTTTCGAAGATCGAGACGTTTGATGGACATCCCCTTATGCTTAGCTACCTGAAGTAATCCCCGCAGGGGTATGCGGCCACAGGCTGAGTGATCTCCCAGCAGCTCTCCTTGGAATGATTCAATCCTTCTGGCGGTAATAGTATCCAGCTTGATCGCTTCGTCATAACTGTGAAAATGACTCAAATCAGTGGAGATGACGATGAGACACTCGTCTCCACCCCAGAGAGTTTCAATAACATCAGCAACCTCTTTTTGAGTTGCTTCACCAACCACAAAAGGAATCAGTCTGAAGCTGGCCAGAACCTTCTGTAAAAAGGGAAGCTGAACCTCAAGGGAATGCTCCTCGGCATGGGCTTGATCAGAAATGGATATTTGAGGATATTCATCAACCAGGTTTTGGATGGTTTGGGTATCAAGGTTGATCTCACCCAGGGGGGTTTGGAACTGATCTACTGTTGGGAGCGCCAATCCATGTAGAAAAACACGGTGGGCCGGTCCAAGGAGTATCACTTTACGGATGACATGTCTGTATTGGAGTAGTGTACGATAGGCAGCTGCAGCTATTGAACCTGAATACACCGTTCCAGCATGTGGAACAATAATAACTTTGGGTACCACTGTTGTTTCATTTGGTTTTTCCTGGATAAAGTTGGCGATTTGATCTTCTAATGTGTGAGGATCACCAGGATAAAACATACCTGACACAGCTGGGGGACGTATTTGCTTGATCTTACTCATGGTGGATTCTTATCAATGAAATATAGCGGAGTGAGGGATGGAGGCCAATACTGGATTTCCTTCAATCTCTGAAGGGATGTGTTTCATTCGTTAAATGAAATTAAAGTTCAAAAACTTTGCATGCGCAAAACTCAGGTCTATATTCACCTCGAAATGAAATGGCAAGCATCATATTACTTTTTTATGCGATCTGGGTGATGGTTTAAATCTGTATATTTGAACATTTTCACCCTCGTCAATTGGCGGGGGTTTTTTTTTGTTATCAAGCATAGCTTGATAACACCCCAGCGTAGCCTGCAAGGCGAAGACGGGTAAAAGATATGTGGCTTTGGCGATGCGATATTAAAGAAATTAAAGGAATGATCTCAATTGGAAGCAATAAAACCAAAGGTAGGAATAATAGGCTTCGGACGTTTCGGAGCTCTACTTGCCGACCTGCTGAGTAATGACTATCAGCCCATCATCACCGATGAGCGCGATCTATCGGAGCTGGCTGTATCCTCTGGATACCCCTGGGCAGATCTTGAGACTGTCATGGAGCAGGAAATCGTGTTTTTGGCCGTTCCCATCAGTCGGATGAAGAATTTACTCAAGGAAATAGCTCCATTGTGTCGACCAGGTCAGGTTTTGATTGATGTAGCCTCTGTAAAAACCCGTATTCGAGACTGGATGATTGAAGCATTACCCTCAACCGTGCAAATTTTGAATACTCATCCCATGTTTGGACCTGATTCCTTCAAGCGGGATCGTGATCTGAGGATGGTATTTTGCCCCACGCGTATCGATACAGAAAGCGAAAGAACCTGGCGTGTTATTTTTGAATCCTGGGGTTGCAGACTCATTGATCTTGAAGTTGAAGATCATGACAGATTGGCTGCCCGTTCTCAAGGTATCACTCACTTTGTCGGCCGCGTCATGAAGGGGATGGATATTCAACCCACTGCTGTAGACACACATGGATTCAGACAAGTTCACCATGTGGTTGAACAAACCTGTCAGGATACGGAAGAACTCTTCCATGATTTACAGTATTACAATCCCTATACACCTGAAATGCTCACCGACTTCTCTCGATCGGTTCATGCCGTAAAAGCGCGCGTGTATCGACCCGATTCTCCCCCTGAGGTGATTGGATATCAGGGCATTCCAGGCAGCTTTTCTGAGGAAGCAGCACGCAATTATATACAAGAGGAAAAGCTGGGAGACATAGATACCAAGCCCTGTCTCACCAGTCGAAATGTCATGGAAAGTCTGTATACATATGAAATAGATCGTGGTATTATTGCCATGGAAAATGCGAGAGGAGGTGTGGTTCATGAGAGTATTCATGCATTGGCGAAAGCCCGATGCAAGGTACGCTCCATGTTTCACATCCAGGTAAATCAATGTCTTATTACCAAAGCAGGTGTTGATCCCAAAGAGATAACTGAAGTTCGATCTCACCCTCAAGCACTCAAGCAATGTTCACGGTTCTTAAGGGAGAATTTTGCAAATGTCCCACACCTTGAAGCTGAGGATACTGCTGAAGCTGCCAGGAAGCTGCATCGGGGAGAATATTCAGATACCACTGCCGTCATTGCACCAGCCCGAGCTGCTGAATTATATGAACTGAATGTGACTCAGTTTGGGATTCAGGACTTGAAAGACAATAAGACGCTGTTTCTCGTTGTAGAGCGAACAGGAACCTCGATTTAAGTTGCAATTACTTAACAGAAATAAAACCTTATAGGCCACCACTAAAGGATAGTACACGATGATTGTCATAATGAAAGTAAACGCTTCCCAGGAAGCTATAGATAGAGTCCAACTGGAAATTGAAAAACTGGGCTATACACCCAAACCTGCTCCAGGTGAAACCCGTACCATTGTCGGAGTGATGGGGCCCAAACCCCTGCGCGGGAAGCAGCACCTCGAGGCCTTGCCAGAAGTCTCAAATGTTATTGAAATCAGCACACCTTACAAATTAGCCTCACGGGAATGGCAGCCACAGGATACTATTGTGAACGTGGGCGGAGCCCGTATTGGCGGCTCCAACGTGTCCATTATCGCCGGTCCCTGTTCAATTGAATCCTATGAGCAAACCAAAACGGTAGGAGATGCTGTAAAGGCGGCAGGAGGTCACTTTCTCCGAGGTGGTGCATTCAAGCCACGAACATCTCCCTATTCCTTCCAGGGTCTAGGTGTTGAAGGACTTAAAATTCTGAAGCAAGTTGGTAAAGAAGTTGGTTTGCCCACAGTGACCGAAGTGACAGATACAGAAGTATTGGATATCACGGCACAACATACTGACATGCTCCAGATAGGTACCCGGAACATGCAGAATTTTACACTTATAAAAGCAGCAGCACGTACAGGGATGCCCATCTTTTTAAAGCGTGGAATGTCAGCCACTGTGAAAGAAACCATTCTGGCTGCGGAATACATTTTGAATGAAGGGAATGAAAAACTGGTTCTGTGTGAACGAGGAATCCGTACCTTTGTGGATCACACCAGAAATACTCTGGATGTGAGTGCCATTCCAGCCTTTCAGCGTTTAACCCATTTGCCAGTAGTGGTTGATCCCAGTCATGCAGCTGGAAAAAGATCAAAAGTGCTGCCTTTATCTTTAGCTGGAGTAGCAGCCGGAGCTCAGGGTGTCATGGTTGAAGTTCATCCTAACCCCGAAGTTGCTCTCAGCGATGGACCTCAACAATTGGTCCCGGAAGATTTCAAACATCTGGTAGATCAAATCAGACTGGTTGCTAAAGCAGTTGGTAAAAAACTGGACTGATCCTTTAGAAGGAGTCACCCATGGCATTGCTTGGAGAAATTAGGCTACCTGGTGACAAATCAATAAGCCATCGAGCCCTCATGTTTACCGCGTTGAGTGATGGTCTTAGTCGCCTTGAAAATCTGAATCCCGGGGCCGATGTGGTCACAACTCAGCGTGCCCTGATCAACTGTGGAATTCATATCGAAGAAAAGCATGGCGTCATCCATGTTCAGGGCGGTGGACTGCGTCCATTCAAACAACCTGATCTGGGACTTGATTGTGGAAATTCAGGGACTACTGCACGGTTGATGATGGGACTTCTAGCAGCTCATCCCATTCATGTTCAGTTCACAGGTGATCAATCTCTCAGCAAACGACCCATGGATAGAGTTTTCAGACCTCTCCAGCAAATGGGCGCCAACATCTCTGCCAACAAAAGAACCTATTTACCCGTCATGCTGAGCGGACGGGAACTGTGGGCTCTGGATTACCAGCTACCATATGCCAGCGCCCAGGTCAAATCAGCTATTCTGTTGGCAGGTTTGCATGCGAAGGGACAAACCACAGTCAAATCGCCAGCCTTTAGTCGTGATCATACGGAGCAAATGCTTAAGGCTATGGGAGCACGGATCAAGGTAAAGGGACGTGAAGTCACAGTCCATCAACTGACTAAACCGCTCAAACCCATCGATTTTGTGATACCAGGCGACTTTTCTGCTGCGGCCTTTTTCATTGCAGCAGCCCTCCTGGTTCCTGATTCAGATGTGATCCTTCGTGGTGTTGGGATAAACCCAACGAGAACAGCCTTTCTCAAAGCTGTCAAGGAAATGGGTGGCAAGCTAACAGTGGCCAATAAAGCAAAGCACAGCGGTGAAGCTATTGCTGATATACGCATCCGAGCCTCTCAGTTAAAAGGCATTCAAGTCTATCCGGAGCAGATTCCCAATCTGATTGATGAATTGCCCCTTATTGCACTATTGGCAACACAAGCTGAGGGTGAAACTGTGGTAACGGGTGCTGAAGAATTGCGCGTGAAGGAATCAGACCGGATTGCTGCGATTGTGACCAATCTCAGTGCCTGGGGTGCCAAAATATTTGAGCGACCCGATGGATTTCATGTAGAAGGACCAACACCTCTCAAGGGGGGCAAAGTCAAAACCTATCATGATCATCGTATTGCCATGACGCTGGGTGTCGCAGGACTGATTAGCAAATCACCAGCAACACTGGATGACCCGGATTGTGTAAATGTTTCATATCCTGGTTTCTTTGATGAGCTTCGGGGTTTAATAAGTTAATATTTTAGTATAAGCGTTTTGAATACACGAATCAGGAGATAAATGTGAAATTAGCCGTTATTGGTGATCCTCTCAGACAAAGTGTCAGCGATTATATGCATGGTTGGATTTATGAACAACTAGGCCTGGAGGCTGAGTATAAAAAGATCAAGGTTGTCCAGGGAGATCTGGAACGCTGGGTCAAGCTCCCTTCTGCCAGGAAGTTGGATGGATTCAACGTGACCATCCCTCATAAAGAGGATATTATCCCCTTCCTTGATAGTGTAAATGATCGTACTGCACCGATTGGCGCTGTGAATTGTGTCAGACGCCATGACGGGAAACTCACTGGATACAATACGGACTGGTATGGCTTCGTGAAATCCCTGGAAGCCGCAGATGTGGATCTGGCTGGTAAAAAAGTGGTCGTCCTGGGGAGCGGTGGTGCTGCCAGAGCCATCACCTTTGGCCTGGCTCGGGTTGGAGCTGGAAAAACCACAGTGATTGCACGAGATCCCGACAGGGCAAAAACCCTTATTAAGGATATGGGCAGTTCCGCTGAAGGCATGAAATTGGCTGGTTGCTCCTGGGATGAAAGCGCAGTTGAACCCATTGAAGATGCGTATTGCCTGGTTAATTGTACTCCCATCGGAATGAAACCCAAACAGAACGAAAGTCCTCTGGATGGAGATCTCCTGGAATCAATTGATGTCGTAGTTGACACCATTTTCAATCCTTTGAACACGCGCTTACTCTCAGAGGCAATATTTTCTGATTGTCAAACCGTTTCTGGATTGGATATGTATCTCTATCAAGCCATGGCTTCTGTTGATGTCTGGTTTGGACCCCAGGATTGGAACCGAATCAAAATGAATGAGATGCGTGAAGCTGTTCACAACAAAATCACCGGTTTTAAGCGGAAATTCGAATAGTAATTTTTCGCTATGATTATCATTATGGAAAATAGATTAAGCAAGGAACGTCAAGCTGACACTTGTCTACAGACCCTTCGACAGGCTCAGGATGACGCTTCGACTTGGCAGGCAGGGAGACAAGCTTTCGTCATCCCGAGCGGAGTCGAGGGACAAGGAAAATTTGCATGCTAAATAGACTGAAATTTCTCACCGCAGGAGAATCACACGGCAAAGGCTTGTCAGGAATACTCGAAGGTTTTCCTGCTGGTGTACCACTTTCCGAGAGTTTTATCGCGAGAGATCTAGCTCGTCGGCAAATGGGTCACGGTCGCGGCGGTCGCATGACCATTGAGAAGGATCATGCTGAAATAACCAGCGGTTTGCGTCATGGATATACCCTTGGATCTCCCATAGCTCTCTGGATCCAGAATCGGGATTGGGAAAACTGGAAACAGGATAAAATGTCACACGAAGCACCCTCGAATCCTGTTCCTGAGGTGACTCTACCTCGTCCAGGCCATGCTGATCTGGCTGGAGTTCAAAAATTTGGCTTCAGTGACATTCGCAATGTTCTGGAGCGATCATCTGCACGTGAAACAGCTATGCGAGTGGCCCTGGGAGCAGTTTGCCGCGCCTTCTTAAACGAATTTGGTGTTAAGATATTCAGTCATGTGATTCAGATAGGTCCTATCAAAACCACAGCAAAACCAGATCAACCACACAAGGATTTGAATAAAGCTGCAGATGCCTCTGATGTGAGGTGCCTGGATAAGGAAGCCGCCGAGGCAATGATCAAACATATCGATTTGACCCGCAAAGAGGGTGATTCGGTGGGGGGTGTTTTTGAAGTTCTCGCCTCAGGACTACCACCTGGTCTGGGTTCCTATACTCATTGGGATCGCAAGCTGGATGCCCGCCTGGCTGCGGCTATGATGTCAATCAATGCCATGAAATCAGTGAGTATTGGAGATGGTCTGGATGTCGGTGAGGCTACTGGTTCTCAGGTCCATGATGAAATTGTTAAAGAAGATGACACGATTCGCAGAGCCACAAATCATGCCGGGGGCATCGAAGGTGGTATGTCAAATGGTGAGCTGATTCAGGTTCAAGTCACCATGAAACCCATCCCCACCCTGGCAAGACCCTTAAGATCGGTGGATATCAAAACCCGTGAACCGGGAATCGCTCACAAGGAAAGAACCGATGCCTGTGCCGTTCCAGCTGCTTCTGTAATTGGTGAGGCCATGATGGCTCTGGTTTTGACTGATGCTATTCTTGAAAAGTTTGGTGGAGATTCTCTAGATCAGGTTAAAGCGCACATTGCCGCCACAGGTGTAAAAGGTCGTCAATAGGTATCAAACAATGAGTATGAGTAAAGTATACCTGATTGGTTTGATGGGTGCTGGCAAAAGTACAGTCGGCCGACTTTTGGCTGATGCACTGAGCTGGAAATTGCTGGATATTGACCATGAAATTGAAAAATTTGCAGGAAATGACATCCCCACCATTTTTGAAGTTAGGGGTGAGGATGGATTTCGTGACTATGAAGCTCAGGTTCTCATGGAAACAGCTTCACTGAACGATGCCGTCATACCTTGTGGGGGAGGCATTGTAACCAGACCTGAAAATGTGGAGTATCTGAAGGACCACCTGACTATCTGGCTGGATGTATCTCCTGAAGAAGCTGCGGCTCGACTGGAGCATTCTGATCATCGTCCCTTATTAAATGAATGCAAGAATACGATTAAAAAATTGCAGGAGATTTTGGATAATCGCCAGGCTGGCTATGCCGAAGCCGCTTCACTTCACATAAATACTGGTCAACGGGCTCCAGATATTATCACTCAGGAAATACTTGAGAAGTTAGAAAGCTATCATGCCTGAATCACCAGGTCTTAAAATTACCCACAGGACTGGCGCCTACGAGATTCATATAGGCCAGAATCTTCTGGATTCGGTGGCTGAGCTACTCTCCAGTATTAGCGCCTCTGGACCTGTGGGAATAATCAGCAATGCTGCAGTCAATGATCTTTATGGTGGACCAATTCGTGAAGCGCTTAAACAGGCTAACTTGGTAACTCGAACGATTTTGATCCCTGAAGGTGAGGAATTCAAAACCCTGGCTTCAGCAGAGCAGGTGATGTCCGCTTTGATTGCCCAGGGCATGGAACGCTCTGGAACCATCCTTACCCTGGGAGGTGGTGTAGTTACTGATCTGGGTGGTTTTGTGGCCAGCATTCTCTATCGTGGAGTCAAACTGGTCCATATCCCAACAACGCTGCTTTCTATGGTGGATGCTGCTGTAGGTGGTAAGACTGGCGTGAATCATACCAGTGGCAAAAACCTGATCGGGAGCTTTTATCAACCGGATTTGGTCATCATGGATGTGAAAACGCTGGAAACCCTGCAGTTACGTGATCGTATATCAGGATACGCAGAAATGTTTAAGATGGGTGTCATTCGAGATACGAGCTATCTGGAGTTTCTCGTTGACCATATGGATGCATGTCTGGCAGCTGAGTCTAGCGATATACTCATTCAAGCCATCACTCGAAGCTGTGAACTAAAAGCTGAAGTGGTAGAATCTGATGAAAAGGAAGCGGATTTACGCCGCATTCTGAATTTTGGACATACCCTCGGTCATGCTATTGAAGCCACGCTTGGATATGGGGTTGTCCGGCATGGTGAAGCAGTCATTCTTGGCATGTTTGGTGCAGGGTGGCTATCGAATCAGGTCGGTGATTTATCGATGGAGGAGTGGGATAAACTTTCAACCATGCTAAAGAGAATTCCCTTAGAGCTTCCACTGAAGTCTTTAAATCCAGAAGCCATCGAGCTGGCTACCCGCCTGGATAAAAAGGTGGCGAATTCGCAATTGAACTTTGTATTACTACATGGACTGGGAGATGCCTACATGCAAACCGGGATTCCGACATTAATGATAAAATTGGCCGTTGATGCCATCAGATCTGCCTGGGAGGGTAGGGAATGACTCTAGATTTCAATGCTTTCATGCATGCTTTTGTGACCCTGTTGGTCATTATGGATCCCTTTGGTGGATTGCCTGTGTTTATGACATTAACCAGGGATTATCCTGAAGAGCGTGCAAAACACAGCGCAAATCGAGCGACCCGTGTGTCTCTCATCTTGCTCACTCTTTTTGTCTTTGTGGGCGAAAGAATTCTTACTTTTTTTAGTATCTCCATGTTTTCTTTCCAGGTTGGTGGCGGGCTGATTCTACTTTCTTTGGGTTTGTTGTATGTTCTGGGTGTCACCCTGGGTGATGATAAAGATTATTCCAAAGATATCGTTATTCCCATGGCCACACCCTTGATTGCCGGCCCTGGAGCGATTACAGCAATAATTATTCTGGTTTCGCAATATGGATTTTGGGTGCCTCTGGTGGCCATGTTACTGAATCTTTTCATCTATTGGCTGGCCATGTATTATGCGAGGTACATCAAAAAGTTTCTGGGTGAACAGGGTTTAGAGATCATGAGTCGGGTCATGGGGCTTTTACTGGTTGCACTAGCTATAGAAATGATCAGAACAGCCTGGATAGAGCTCCTCTGATAGCCATTTGCGTAAGCATTTGATCCACTTATATTCTCACCGCTTTTAGTGTTGTATGATCGTCTGTCTGAGGCCCTCGAAGACAGGTCGAATGTGTTCCCTTCGAGTTTCCTCGTTTCACTCGGCCTCAGGGAGACATACTTTGAAAACAGGTCGATTGGCCCATCTTCGCTAAAGCTACGATGGGTAAACTCAGCTGACCTGTTTGGCTGAACATTAGTATTTGAAAAATAGGTCGATTGGCTCAGCTGGTTAGAGCGCTCGGTTCACATCCGGGAGGTCGTAGGTTCGAGTCCTACATCGACCACCAAACAAGGTTAAAAATCCGAGATTCTAGGCGCTATTTCTCTTTTCAAGAAGAGGTGGTTTATCTGTCGTATTATCAAGTGTTTAGCGGCTGCTATATCAGCTACATCCAGGAGGGTGGGGTGTTATTCTCCTTGTTATTTTCGCCTACATTTGGAGAAATAAACCCTGATTTTCGTCCGGATTTCTCTTTTTCTCTCTTTCTGAGATACTTTTTGGTTGTAACTCGAACTCTCTGACTCACAATGAGATACAGGAAAGCCACAGAGAATTAGAAGCTTTTTCTATTTTTGAAAATAGAAGCGTTCGAGTGCGTTTCGGACAGGCGAATCATACGTTGATATCTGTAATATTAACAATAACTAATGTTTTGTATCTGAATTTAATTACCCCAAGCCCTCGTTGAGCATCTTCGTTCTTCGGGGGCTTTTTAAATTCCGAATTCTCCCCAAATGGCTCTATTAAAGGTCATGATAATAACATGCATACTGATCATCCTGGCGACAGTCAGTTACGAACTCTGGTTCCACAGAGACAGACTTGGGCGCAGCTACCTTGAAATGCATCTTGGCCGAAATCCAACATGGCAGGACCATGCCCTATGCTTCGTCCAGGGAACAGCAAATATTCATCGGCTTGTCCATGACTGGTATCTTGGCAAACGTGCTGCCCCGTGGGACAGCAACTTCAGTTGGTCCGACCAGGAAGAGTTCGATTCTTCTAATTGATATTCGTCAAGCACCGACTACATTTCCCCACGTTTAATTAACAGAGGGGAATATTCTGAGCATATCAAAAACATACTCGTGTCATTCCTATGGATACTCCGCGGATGTTTGGGACGCCAAGCATTCGTGTCCTAAGTGTGGGGAGCATATGACAATCGCCAACGATGAAACTGTGGTTCAAAATTGATACTCTGGGATTTTTAAGATGACAAACCAATGGAACATACCAAGCTGGCTAGAAGAAGAGATCAGGAAACGAGATAAATTTTGTGTGTATTGTGGGGTCGAGCTTCTAGATCGTGTACCTCAAAAAGGTTCTCGTAAAACAGTCGCAAGTTGGGAACATATCATAAATGATGCGA